>Ga0116210_1000014_pt1 | contig 178729 bp, 124 predicted proteins | sample TshhotsprinmetaG_FD_94483 | JGI IMG/M metagenome (GOLD analysis project Ga0116210, IMG submission 94483) | Hot spring microbial communities from South Africa to study Microbial Dark Matter (Phase II) - Tshipise hot spring metaG | ecosystem: Environmental > Aquatic > Thermal springs > Hot... | reverse complement strand
TCGTCGGGGCGAACTTCATGGGTAAGACGAAGGCTTGGATGCAGAGTTTGTGTGTCGGTATAGCCCTTGCCATGCGATGCCTGAAGTTTTCCCCGGATATCGTGCAATTTTGGGTCACCTTGGTCACGGGCTTGACCCTGCTAGTGGCGTGGACATTTGCATTTGTTTTCTTGTACTGGAACCGCTCCATTCTTCTCGCGCGAGTAACCACTTTATAACCCATAACCAGGATCGGCCAGCGCCTTTATCGATTCTCCTCGCGCGGCTAGCCACTTCTGAGCCCGGTTAAAGCCGATCGTCCGAGAAATAAGCGAGTTTAGCCTGAGTGAATCGGCCATAGTTTCAGACGAATACTCGCTGGTGTCAGGTTTACGGATCGATTCCAGCACATTTAGAGCCCGTTACCGGCCGGGGAGTTCATTCATCGGGTCGTTGCATTCTGTATTCTTTTTCGCGGCTTTTCCGTTTTCTTTTCCCCTGTTGTCTTTTTCCATGCGTGCTCAATTGCGGAAAGGGGAAAGTCGACATCGGATTTCGCCTCAGCATGCTCCCCTACGCGGTTGGCTAAAGGATGCGCCAGGCAATCGCCGGGATGGGTTGCCCTAGCGTTCAGCAGTATCTACTTCGGGCATGGGGATTAGGAACCGATGCCGTGCGGACCTTTGATGGCCGCGAAGTCCCCGGCTTACCGGTGCTCGAAAAGTGGCGTTTCTCCCCGTGGGTCGGCCTGCGCTGCTGCGTCGGTTCAACGGCGAATCTTGCCTGCCCGACTGGTAAGTCTCAGGAAATTCTGTATCTTCTTACGTTATCTTCTTACGTTGCTAAATCTTCGTAAGTTGCATATCGGTTTACCACGAAGAAATTTTGGAACCAGGTCAGATCGAAGGAGCTTGTGACATGACCGCTTTTGCCGACATCCCGAAGATCCGCTACGAAGGTCCAGACTCGAAGAATCCTTTGGCGTTTCGTTTTTATAACGAGGACGAAATCGTTGAGGGAAAAACGATGAAAGAGCAGCTTCGCTTTAGTGTTGCCTTCTGGCACACGATGCGGGGAACCGGGTCGGACCCCTTTGGCTCGGCGACGATGCTTCGGCCCTGGGAAGGCCCTCAGGATACGGTGGAAAACGCCATTCGCCGGGTAAGGGTATTCTTCGAGTTTTGCGAAAAATTGGGGGCACCATTTTTTTGTTTCCACGATCGGGACGTTGCTCCCGAGGGAAGTAGCTTGGCGGAGACCAACCGCAACCTTGACGAGGTGGTGAAGGTGATTAAGGAGGAAATGGCGCGGACCGGGGTAAAACTCCTTTGGGGCACGGCCAATCTTTTCAGCAACCCGCGTTATGTCCACGGGGCGGCAACCAGTTGCAATGCGGAGGTTTTCGCCTACGCTGCCGCCCAAGTGAAGAAGGCGTTGGAGATTACCAAGGAGCTGGACGGTGCCGGCTACGTGTTTTGGGGAGGCCGCGAGGGTTATACCACCCTTTGGAACACCGACATGAAACGGGAGTTGGACCATCTGGCTCGATTCCTTCACATGGCCGCAGATTACGCGAAGGAAATCGGTTTTAAAGGTCAGTTTTATATCGAGCCGAAACCCAAGGAGCCCACGAAGCATCAATACGATTTCGACGCCGCGGCCTGCATCAATTTCCTACGTGCTTATGGACTCACGCAGTACTTCAAGTTAAATATCGAGACCAATCACGCCACCTTGGCCGGTCACAACGTGGAACACGAATTGGAATACGCCGGCATGCAGGGATTCTTAGGCTCGGTGGATGCCAATACCGGCGACTTGCTGCTGGGCTGGGATACCGATCAGTTTCCCACCGATATCTACCTTACCACCAAGATCATGTTGGCTTTCCTCAAATACGGCGGCTTGGCACCCGGTGGGGTGAATTTCGACGCTAAGGTTCGCCGGGAAAGCTTCGAACCCATCGATCTCTTTTACGCCCACATTGGCGGAATGGATACCTTCGCGAAGGGGCTAAAAATTGCCGCGGCAATCCGGGCTGACGGTGAACTGGAGCGAATGCTGAAGGAACGATACAGCTCGTGGGATAGCGGCTTGGGTGCTGAGATCGAAGCAGGCAAGCACAACTTCAAGACCTTGGAACAGTACATGCTGGCCAAAGGCGATGCGGGGCCGAATCGCAGCGGCCGCCAAGAGCTGATCGAAAATATTGTCAACCGGTACGTGTTGTGCCATTGACTTGTGCCATTGACAATCTGCCATTGACAAATAGTCACTTCGCCTCTGAGCAAAGGTGCCTTGCATCATCAACAAAACGCATGCAGGGGCCCTAAGAAAACCGAAGCGCTGCCTCCGACGAAAGCGCACACCGCGTGGTACGAAAGGTTACCGGCGGGATTATTCGCCGCAAAGCCGGCTGCGCTTTCGATGCCTTAGGCTGGGATACATTAGGGGCCTCTGGGTTCAGCCGGAGAATCGACGAGGATGCGAGCTCACAGAGGCCCTTCGAGACGCTGAGGCCCCGTTCGGTACTGCTTCGACGGGAGGTGCGCTTGCATGCGTGATGTGAGGGGAGATTTTGCGCTAAGTTTGAAGGAAGGTGCTAATTCTCCGGTCTTTTGACCCACCTTTTATTCTGTGTTGAAAGGTACCCCCCTCATGTCCTGACTGGAAAGGTTTGGATCTAATTGGATTTAGCCGAATAACGAAGGGCCGATCTAGCCGGCGGTAGATGAGATGTCGCGATTGATGCTTGATTTAGGGGTGAAAACAGACCCCATCGAGTACCGGTACTCGTTCGAGTGGCTTTTCCGGCTGCTTGCGGATGAACAAGTCCGTTGGGTTCAATTGGGCACCTTCTTTGAACTGTATCAATTGCCGGATGAGTTTTTCCAGGCTGTAGCCGACGAAGCACGCCGGTTCGGGGTGGAGATCCGCAGCGTTTTTACCGCTCATCGTGAGCTTGGTGGTTTTTTTCTGCCGGGCGGTCATTTCGAAGTGGTTGCACGTCGGAATTTCGAGCGGCTCATTCGCATTGGGGGGCTTCTGGGGGCGCGGTGCGTGGGATCGAACCCGGGAGCCGTTTGGCGCGACCAATTCGGCTGCAAGCCCGAGGCCATACGCCGCTACCTGGCCCACATGAAGGAGCTCATGCACCTGGCGCGGGAAGAGGGCCTCCAGTGGCTGACCATCGAGCCGATGTCGTGCTTGGCAGAACCGCCCACTTTGCCGGAGGAAATACTCAGCTTTGCTTCGGAGTTAAATAGTTATCATCGCCAAAACTGCGAGCTTACTGTTCCGGTGGGCTTTTGTGCGGATGTGGCTCATGGATATGTGGATGGTTCGGGTCGGGTGGTCAATAATCATCTCGAATTGCTTCGGGTTTGTTGCCCGTATCTAGTTGAGCTGCACCTGAAAAATACCGACGCACTCTATCAGGCAACCTTCGGATTCGACGAGGTAAGCCGCCGCCGGGGAATCGTCGACATTGCTGAGGTTCGGCACTTGTTAGGGGAAGCTGCCCCGGAACTCCCCGTGTGCGAACTGGTCGGATATTTGGAAATTCCTGGGCCGAAATTAGGGCGCGATTACTCAGACCATTTGCTCGAAAGCCAATTGCGCGAATCGCTCCGGTATTTGCAGCAAGCGTGGGTCGGGGAACTCAGCGACCGAGAAAGGGGGGCTCGGTCTGGTGAAAAGGAAGCGGACCGAGCCTCGCAGAGCTCTTGGGACAGAGCAACGCCGACGGCAGCCGACGACAAAAATCAGGCATCGGCCTTCGTTTCGGGAGTTCGGGCCCTTACCGTTCAAGCCGGGAGGACTTCGGAGGAAAAGGGCGCGGTGCCACCGCCGGATGAGGGGGCCGAAACTCCGGGGAGACATTTCCGCAAACGATACCTGAGCCGAAGCAAGCCGGTTTGGGTCGCGCCGTCGCTTATGTGTGCCGATTTGTGTCGGTTAGGAGAAGTCATTCGGGAACTTGAAGCCGCCGGAGCGGACATGCTCCATATCGATGTGGCGGATGGGCATTTTGTTCCCAATTTGCTCTTGGGTCCGGATGTGGTCTCCCAAATCCGCCCGAAGACCGAACTTCCCATCGATGTGCATCTTATGGTGGAGGCGCCGGAGTTGTTCGTGGAGCGGTTCGCGCTAGCGGGAGCCAATGCCCTTGCGGTTCACGCAGAGAGTTGCCGGCATCTGGACCGCGTCCTTAGTGAAATTCGGCGGCTAGGCTTGGCCGCCGGGATAGCCTTGAATCCCGCCACACCGCTTGGCGTGCTGGAATACGTGCTAGAACGGCTTGATTATGTGCTGCTTTTGGCAGTCAATCCGGGCTTCGCAGGACAGCCTTTGGCCGCGGCAGCCTTACGAAAAATCGCTGATTGTCGGCGGTTTCTTGCGGAACGTGGGGTGGATTTACCGGTAATGGTGGATGGGAATGTAAGCTTCGACAATATCCCCCGCATGGTGGCGGCCGGTGCGGACATCTTGGTTGCGGGAACAAGCAGTTGGTTTTTTAAAGAAGGGACTCTGGAGGCGAACGTCGGCCGTACGGCTGCTGCCATCGAAGCCGGCTTGCCCCGATCGGAATTCTCGCACCTCCGCGCGGGGGAAATCGCCGAACAAAGTGGGGGTGGGTGCGGCTCCTCACCCGGATTTAACCGGGGCGAATCCGCTCGGCAGCATACCGACACCGGTGGGGCCGGTAGTCGCTTGTGATCCCGGCGGGAAGTCGGCTTCTTTTCGCGGCCTTCGAGGCGCCGAATATGATACTATTTTGTACCGGCCATGATCCTAGTTTCGCGCCAGTCATGATCCTATTTTTGCCGATCATGATTCCGCTTTGTGCCAGTTATCATTCAATTTTGTGCCAGTTATGCGTCTGCTTTGTGCCGGGACCCTGGCAAGCTTCAATCGGTAAGCGCTAGGCATGGATGGGAGACGTCTTTCCTAAGAAGATGTACTACGGGAGCCCCTGGGCAAAACCTCGTCGCGCTTGGAGAAAGTGCTAGTGCGGCAGCGGCTGCCGGGAGGCATTGGATGAGAGCCCTGCGCGCAAGCAGGATCGGTAAAAAGGCACACGGTAGATTTGCTCTGTGGAGTTGCTGGATCGAGCGCGCATGATCGTTTGAAAATCTACGGGTTGAAATTCTCTCAAAAAGACTGAATTGCCGAAGATGAAAGCGTTATTACTTGAGCAGATCGGACATTTAAGGATTGCCGAGCTCAGTCGCCCCACACCGGCTTCGGGGGAGGTCCTGGTACGCGTGGGTTTTTGCGGGGTATGTGGCTCGGATATTCCCCGGGTGTTTGTGAAAGGCACCTACCGGTTTCCGCTAGTTTGCGGACACGAAATCGCCGGAACGGTTGAAGAGTGTGGGCCGGATGTCGAGGGGGTGCAGCCGGGGGATCGGGTGGCGGTCTTTCCCCTGATTTGGTGCGGGAAATGCCGGGCATGCGAGCGCGGCCAATATGTCCAATGTCGGGATTACGATTATTTGGGCTCGCGGACCGATGGGGGATTCGCTCAGTTTGTGCGGGCACCGGCTCGAAACCTGCTGAAGATTCCGGCAGATGTCTCTCTTGAGGCGGGGGCGATGACCGAACCGGCTGCCGTGGCCCTCCATGCCCTACGCCGCGCCGGCGGATGCTTTGCGGGGGAAAGCGTTGCGGTTTTCGGCCTGGGTCCGATCGGACTGCTGGTGGCGCAATGGGCGCGGGCATTGGGGGCCGAGCGACTGATCCTTTTCGATATCGTTCCGCAGAAACTTGCCATGGCCGCATCGCTTGGTTTTACTAACGTTTATGACGCACGGCAAGAATCGCCCGAGCAAGCGGTGGCCCGATTGACGGATGGTGTCGGCGCGGATGTTTGCATCGAGGCAGCCGGAGTGCCGGCAACCACCGTGCAGGCACTTCAGGCGGCGGGTCAATCCGGCCGTGTCGTGCTGTTAGGAAATCCGGCGGCTGACGTCACTTTGTCCGCCTCGTTAATTTCGCAGGTGATGCGGCGGGAATTGACCGTGCTCGGCACGTGGAACTCCGACTTCAGTGTCACCGGCAATAAGGACGATTGGCACACGAGCTTACAAGCCATGGCCCGGGGAACCATTCAGGTGGAACCTTTGATCAGCCACCGCGTGGGCCTAGAGGAAGCGATTGAGACACTCCGTCAAATGCACCAGCAAAGCGGTTTATTCTCTAAGGTGCTGGTTTGCCCTCATGCTCGATCTCATTGACCGGCTTTTGGGATACCTGCGGTAGTTTGCTGGGATACTTGCGGTATTCTTCAGGATATTTTGCGAATATCTTTTGCGCACATCTGCGGAGTATTTCGCAAGAATAGTTTGCGAATATTTTGTCTGAAACTGTATACGGCATCACGTGGAGCGAGGGAGAACGCGCGGAAAATAGCCTGCTCGATGACCGCCGAATGCAAGGAACAGAGACATTTCTTAAATACAGTTAACTGATTGGCCCAAAAACGGGTCAAGTTACAAATCCTGCCTTTCGGTTTACAGTTTGAAATTTCGCGGGTGTTTCTCGTAAAGCAGGGGAGCTTTCGTGGGGTCAAACCGCAGCTAAGGGAGCCTATCGGTAACCCACTCAAACCAAGAAGGGAGGGCGTGAACCATGGCCATGCAAATGGGACGTCGTGAGTTTTTGCAGCTTTCGACGGGCGGAATGGCGGCATTGGGTTTGGGCTGCTGGTGCGCGCATGCCGGTGGGGCGCCCCTTATCAGCCCGGGCTGCCGCGGCACGAAAGTGCGTGTGGCCAAGCTGTACCTTGGCCGACCCAAAGCCGCTTGGCCCACCCCGCTATTGGATCTGAACGAAGAGATAGCCCGGTATGAGCAGTACTTCGAGCAGGCTCGGGCTGAATTCGCCGATGTGGAATTCTTGGCCAATCGCTTATTGACGGAGCCTGGCCAAGTGAGCGAGGTAGCCGAGGCTTTGCAGCAAGCCGATGGGATTTTGGCCATTCATCTTTCGATGGGAATTCCCCCGATTTTGCGCGAGGTGCTTAAGGCCGAGAAGCCGACCGTGCTCTTCGCGCAGCCTTACTCGGGACATGAATGGACCGGTTATGGTGCCCTGCGTCGGGAAGTGCCCGTTTTCGAGGCCATCCTTTCTGGCGATCTGAACGATCTGGCGGTTGCCGTCCGCCCCATTCGTGCTATGCATCACCTTCGTGAGGCGATCATTCTGAATGTCACTACGCGTGATTTTTCGGCTTTGGCCGAGCGATTCAAGAACAAGTTCGGGACCACAATCCTGCCCGTAAGTCGGGAGCGGGTCCTCCAGGCTTATGAAACCATCCCCGACGAGCTGGCTCGTAGCGAGGCCAAGCAATGGATCGAAGGGGCAGAGAAGGTGGTCGAACCCGATGAAGATGAGATTTTCCGTTCCTGCAAACTGGCTTTGGCCTTGGAGAAAATTGCCGACGAGGAAAACGCCGTCATGGTGACCGTGGATTGCTACGGCAGCATGTGGCGGCAACTGCCGGCTTACCCGTGCATCAGCCATGCCCGCATGAACAACATGGGGATGGGCGGCATGTGCGAATCGGACCTCCGCTCCGCCATGACACAGCTTGTCTTTCAGGGTTTGGTAGGAAGGCCCGGTTTTTGCAACGATCCGACGATGGATGTTTCCCGCGGAGCCATCGTCTTGGCCCACTGCATGGGTACGCCGAAGATGGATGGCCCGGCAGGCAAAGCTGCCCCGTATCGGCTTCGTTCGATCATGGAGCGGCAGGAAGGGGCGGTGTGCCAGGTCTTCATGGAAGTGGGTCGGAAGACCACCACGGCGATCCTCGCTACCGAAGAATTGATTCACTATTTCACGGGGGACATCATCGAGGCTCCGGATCTGCCCCGCGGTTGCCGCACCAAGATTACCGTAAAGGTCGACGGCGATGCCGAGAAGCTTTGGCAGAATTGGGCGCATGGTCTGCACCGCGTGACCTGCTACGGAGATTTGACCAAGGACTTGGAGCGCTTCTGCCGCTTTGCCAAGGTCGAGCTGGTCAATGAGGCGGCTTAGGGCCGGGCTCGGTTTGCCGGCAAGTTTCCGGCCGACAACGATCGGCGGTTGCGGTAGAGCTTATTCCAATGCCGGCACATGAGTCAGCGTTATCCCGGGGATGCCAAATGCCCCGAGGTTGGTCGCCGGACGTTGAAACGTGGGGGATTGCCGCCGGCAAAATTCTGCGGATTGCTGCCGCAGCAAATAATTGCAGATTGCTGCGGAGCGTCCACTTGGCTTTGGTTTTCTTTGGGAATGCGATGGTCTTCTTTTGGAATGCAGTGGGTGAAATATGCCCACGAGAGGGGATGCCCCGGGCTTTCTGGGCATTCCGGTCATTTTCTTGGGGTTTATCCATGAAGTGGCATGACGGTTCTATACCATTTTTAACAAGTCGCATGAACGTTCTATAACATCGTTAACGTGGTATGGGAACATTGTCTCCACATTCGGGTGGATCACTTCGGGTTAATCGGGGTGCGGTCGAAATGGGGTTGCGCAGCTAATCGCGGTCGTTTTGAATGTCCAAGCATTACCGTCTAAAATAGCAATTTTAAATGGCAAGTTGATTCGTGCGATTAGACTCATATGAAGAATCATATGAGAATCATATTGGAGTGCGTCGGATTATCTACGGAGTTTCTCGCATCAAACGGATTGCTGCGGATCACTAATGAATGAACTTCGTAGGCAGGCCCCGGATGGCATAGGAAAGTGAATCCGCCGTGCTTATCTGCGAGGAATAAGAGTCTTGGTTTTGGCAAGCGAGGGAAGAATGGTCCAACGGTATCGTGCTTGGTACGGCTTCGCTTTAGCGTTAGCCATTTCGATCGCCGCGTGGGACACGGCGAGCCTGTGGGCATTAGGGGGACAGTCTTTCGCGAGTAGTGGAGAAACGCAAATACCGGGTTTAAGTAACGAGATTCCTGTTTTCAACGGTGATTTTGAAGCTGAAAGCCCGAGCAAGCCCCCGCCCGGTTGGAGTATTTGGGGCCCCCCCAGCACGAAGAATCCGGAGCATTTTGTCCGGGATTTAGAGAACCCCCACACGGGCCGAGCGTGCCTGCGGATCTTCCATCCGGCAGGTTCAAACGACTATGTGGTGACCGATCCCACTCACGCCATCCGCCCGCAGCCGCGTCGGAAGTACCAGATCAGCTTCTGGGTCCGGGCCGATCAATCGCGGCAAGCGGTCTTCGCCATTCATGCTTATCGGAGCGTTCGGCCCTTGAAAGATGCTCCATCACCAGGGCGCTTTATCCTGGAAGTTCAGCCGACGTGGAAACCTTTCAGTTTCGAATTTGAAGAAGGGTTGGACTTTTTTGCCGACGAATCGCCGTATTGGCTGCTGGGTTTCGAGGCGGTCCGAGATCGCCGTCAACAAGGCACACTTTGGGTGGATGATATTCGGGTCACGTCTTACCCGAGCACTACTCCCCCGCTACTGCGGTTAAGCGAGGTCGATTACAAACCGCTCAATCACCGGTTGACGCCGGGTCATTCGCTGGATTTGACGATTGATTTCGCTCGCCGCTGGGGCAAAGCGAACCGGCAGATTTCGGGAATCTCCTTTCACCGGGTGGCGGGGTGGACGGGCCAGCCTTTCGATCGTCAAGGCCGATTCACCTTGCCGGAATCGCTGCATAGGGCGATCCGCGAGTTGCGGCTACCGATGACCCGTTTCTACGCCGTAGGGGCGGAGCCATTTTCCGTCGGAGAGTCGCTGGACAAAATCGCCTGGCTCTGCGAGGGGCTTGGCATTCCGCGGGAATGGACTGTCATCGAACTGGAGGAGCAATCCGCCGACAGCAAACTTCCGCCGGAGGACTGGGCCCGTGCCGTGCGGCATTCGCTGGAAAAGGGATATGGGTTCCGCTTCTGGGAGATTGCCAACGAGCCTTACATGGGGAAGGCCTTTCCCACACCGACCGATTATGTGGAGCATTTTCAACGGGTAAGCCAAGCCATTCGCGAAGTAGCCCCCGAACACCAAGTGGGAATTGCCATCCACCCGCAAAATGTCCGTTGGGGGAATCTCGTCCTGAAATTAGCCGCCGGTCGATACGATTTTGTGGTCGGTCACTACTACGCGGACGCTTGGATTTTCCGTCAGCCCTTCGAGGAGGTGGTGATTACCGAGAACATGCGCGTGCTGGATCACATCTTGCGGCTCAATGCGGTGATCCGGGCCTACAATCCTGGCCGCGAGGTCTACCAGCTCGATACCGAGTGGGGGCTTCATGCCTCCGGCCCCAATGGGGAGCGGGCCGACTACGTCAATCGTAATGCAAATGTTTGGGGCCTTTTACACCGGGCGATCCGGATGATTTACTATGCGCGGGAAGGAATGCTCCACGGGGCCAGTAGTTGGCAGATGCTCTCGCGGGTGAGTGGGCAAGGTTTTGCCATCCTCTTTTCCGATGCCCCGGAAAGCCGAAGCATGCTGTATTGGCTGTACTGGCACTTCAATCGCCACCTGGGCACGGAGTTAGTGAGCTTCGAGGGAATGGCACCTTTCCACACCCCGGCATCCAGCGAGGACCGCGCTTTAGCCGGCCCGCTGACCCCGGTGCTGGTGACCGCCGACGGAAGCCAGCTTTTCGCGGTGATTGCTAATGGATCGTGGCAGCAGAGCGTGCCGATGCGCATCCGGTTTCGCGACTTTCGGCCGGGTTCGGTCCGCGGGGTCATCCTCAGCGACGATCAGCTCGATGGCGAGCCCAAACTGGACCGGCAGCAGCCGTTTGTCCGAGTATTTTCCCCCGAGATAACCGGCGGCGAACTCCGAGGCAAAATCCCACCCCATTGTGTGATCTTTCTGACAATCAACCCCGCTCCTACCGGTTGAGAGAAAGATTAGCGGAGCCTTCGGCTTGCCTCAGAAAAACATTCGGCTTGCCTCAGAAAAAGGAAAGGAAGGGCAAAAACTAAGCGCGTAGATGGATTTGCTGCCGCGAATAAATCTACCAAGAAAGATGGGGCCACAAATTGAGCGTATAAGGGATGTGGGATACGGGAAAAGCCGATGATTTTTTAGGCTTCCGCCGTGCCTTCTCCCCGTGCTTCGCCTTTGAAAGGAGTGGCTTTCCCCGCGAGTTTTCCGCGGCTTTCTCCGTGCGTTTTAGTGCCGGTCACTTTTCGCCTAAGGCCTGACGGCATGTTCGAACCAAGCCTGCGAGAGTTAAGGCTGAGACCTTCGCCGCTTGGGGTGTTTAGCCGATGCCTTTTTTGCCGAGGAGCGAGTTTTCCGGCGCCGGGCGGCCTTGCTGCGGGCTAATTGAGCGGCCCTCCGCGAGATACCGCAAATCGCCTCTTGGTAGCCGGGGTGATCGGTTTTGCCCGCCGCCTCGTATAAAAAGCGACTTGGAATCGTTTCGACTAATTTGCCGCGCTTGTGCCGCGCGACGGCAAAGCTCAGAATCAGTTGCTCCTGGGCCCGAGTCATCCCGACGTAACATAGGCGACGCTCTTCCTCGATGGCTTGATCGGTTTGCAGTTCTAAGGCTTTTCGGTGGGGCAAAAGTCCCTCTTCGAGCCCTACGAGGTAGACGATCGGAAATTCGAGCCCCTTGGCGGCATGCAGGGTCATCAGTACCACCGCCTCTTGATCCAGTCGGCTTTGCGGATCGCTATCGTCATCGTAACTGGTAAGGGTCAATTCCTGAAGAAACCCGGCGGGAGTTGCCTCGGGAATATTCCGGCAATAACTCCCGGCCGATTCAACAAACTCCTGAACGGTTTGCCAGCGTCGCTCTCGTTCCTCGGCCGAGGTGTAACACCGTTCCACTTCGCGGCGGTATTGGATCTCGTCAACGAGTCTGCGAAGCAGATCGTCCAACCGCCGACGCGGCAAATCGTGCTGAAAACCGAGGATAAGCTGCCGAAACTGAGTTAAAGCCTCCAAAGCCCCTTGCCCGAAAAGCTTTTCCGCGGCTCCGTCTTCGAGCACCTCCCACACGGGGCATAGCCGCTGCACGGCCTGGTGAAGCAGGCGTTCGACCGTCTGTGGCCCGATCCCCCGCGGCGGGGTATTGAGGATCCGAAGGAGCGCTACGTCGTTCCGAGGGTTAAGGATTACCTTCAGATACGCCGCAAGATCGCGAATCTCCTTTCGGTCATAAAACGATTGGCCTCCCACCAGCCAGTACGGAAGTTTTTGCCGCCGCAAGTGCAGCTCGAAGGGCCGCATCTGATCGTTCGTGCGGACGAGTATCGCCACATCGCGGGGGCGAATCTTCTGCTGCCGCACCCGAGCGGCTATTTCTTTCACTACGAGCTCGGCCTCATGATCCTCATCGTGGGCTTGGAGGATCCGCGGGCTTACGCCGCCGTCGTGGCCGCGCAACTGCTTTGGATAACGGTGCCGATTCGTGGCCACCAGCCGATTGGCCCAATCCAGAATTGGCTGCCGCGAGCGATAGTTGTTTTCCAGCCGCACGATTTTGGCATCGGGCCAATCCCGGTGGAAACGCAGGATATGTTCCGGCTCTGCCCCTCGCCAACTGTAAATCGATTGGTCATCGTCCCCGACCACGCAGAGATTGCGGTGCTTTTCCGCCAGCATACGAGCGATTGTGTATTGACTGCGATTGGTGTCTTGATATTCGTCGATGAGAAGATGTTCAAACCGCGCAGCCTCTTCCTCCCGAAGCTCCGAGTGCAGACTGAAAAGTTTTTCCACTAGGAACAATAAATCGTCGAAATCCACGGCACCCCGAAGCCGCAAAAGCTGCTGATATCGGCGATAAGCGGCGGCGGCAAGAGACTCTTTATCCGTCTGGGCAGAATCGGCGGTTGCCTGCGGGTCCATGCCGCGGCTTTTCCAGCGGCTCACCCAACCGATCAATTCTTCTGGGCGGAGGGCCGCCTCTGTGGCTTTGACCTCGCGTAGCGCGGCCCGTGCTACCTCCAATTGATCGGCACGGTCATAGATCGAAAACTGAGGGGGATACCCCAGTCGCGCACTATGACGCCGGAGGACCCGAAGCCCATAGGCGTGGAAGGTAGAGACCTCAGGCCGTGGACAACGTCGGTGGGCAGACCCCAGAAGCTCGGCGACCCGTTTGGCCATCTCCGCTGCGGCTTTATTGGTGAAAGTGACGGCCAAAATCCTTTCGGGGCTCACCCCGGCTGAGATCAAGCGGGCAATTCGGTAAGTGATCACCCGGGTTTTTCCGGTCCCTGCTCCGGCCAGAACAAGAATGGGTTTCGAAAGCGTTTCCACTACTTCCCGTTGTGCCGGGTTCAACTGATCCTGCCAGCGCCGCATCCCTGTAGTCCAACATCCTTGCCAAATCAATTCCTGCGGATCAATTTGGGTGGAGTTTGCCGGTGCCAAATACCTCTAACAAGTGGGTTTCCAAAGCCCTGGGCCACCCCGGCAGAAACCCCGGACCTTTCGCGGGGTTTAGTAATATACCGGCCGAAGGGGGAGATGTGGCAGAGCATAAAAAATTTGGTTGAAATTTTAGGCCCCCCGGGCGGAGACTAGTCCGACAGGCGTGTAGAAGGTAAACTATTAGGGTGTAAATCAAGGAGCTAGAGATTGCCGGTACATATCCCCCAGTAGTTAGCCTTCATTTCGGTAGTGAGCCGTCGGTGGGTAGTTCATTGATTGTTGGCGAGTCTACCGCTCGGAGATATGCCCTGAGCGACCCGGATGTCCGGTTGATGCTCGAGGTGCGCGACGGCAGTGCCAGCGCATTTGAGGAGCTGGTTATTCGCTATCAAAACCGGCTGATTAACGTTTTGGAACACCTCGTGGGTGGTCGGGATCAAGCGGAGGACTTGGCTCAGGAGGTATTCCTGCGAGTATTCCGGGCCCGAAAAACGTATCAACCGGGGGCCAAATTCTCCACGTGGTTGTTCCGGATCGCCAATCACGTGGCATCGAATGCTTTGCGGAGCCGTTCCCGCCGCCGTGAGGTAAGTCTGGAATCCAGACACCGTCGATTGGCCGACTCCACTCAGATCCAACATGCCGTGCAGGCCAGCAGCGGACAAATCCCCACCCGTCAATTGGACAAGGCCGAAGTTCGGGAAGTGGTCCGGGCAGCGCTCGATGTGCTCAACGAACGACAGCGACTCGCAGTCCTCTTGAGTAAGTTCGAAGATATGAGTTATGCGGAAATTGCGGAGGTGATGGAGCTTTCGGTACCGGCAGTCAAATCTCTGCTGAGCCGGGCTCGGGTGACCCTCCGCGAAGTTCTAGAGCCTTACTTGGAATCGGGTGAACCGCCTCTGTCTGGTCCACCGGAGGAACAACAACCGGAAGATTAAAAGGAAGATCAAAAGCTTGAGAGTGAGAGGTCTACAGATTGTCTGAGTCCACTGTGTGCCTACGCGATGAAAAGCAGCAATCATCCCGAATCAATTTAACTCGGTTTGGGCAGAGTTTCGAGCACGCATATAACGGATTTATTGAAAACGGATATGAAAATTTATTGAAAACCGATATGAAAAGTCGGGTTCAGACTTGATGCTGGTATCTGCGTCGACTGCTGCACTTGCAAGGGGTTCAAGAACTGAAAACTCGAATCGGCATCAAAAACCGACGATTTCCCAGCATTATGAATTGCAGGCGCAGTGAAGGTCGAAAATAGCATTGGAAAACTGAAGATCGTTCGTGTTACCAGCCGGAGGGAGGATTGGATCTTCGAACGAAGGATCGGATGTAAGACCCCGAGAACGGAAGAGGGGAGGGCTTCTTGGGAAGCAGATTCCCAGTTCCGCGGCCTTAGGGTGGGATTGGTCGATAGATGGCTGACCGCTTAAGTGTGCCTAATCCAGAGAGCGAAGCCGAAGGGCTAGAGACCCGGCTGGTCGCCTATCTTGATGGCGAGCTGGATCCGGAAACAAGCCGGGAAGTAGACACAGTCTTGGCGACGGATCCGGAAGCCCGTCAGCTCCTCCATCAACTGGAGCAATCCTGGAGTATGCTCGACCTTTTGGAAAAGGGGGAGGTCGAGCAAGACTTTACCCGCACCACAATCGAGATGGTCGCTTTGGCCGCGGAGGAGGAGCTGAAAGAGGAGAGACGCCTGCTTTCTTGGCGGCGGGTAGCGCAGTGGGCCTTGGCTGCGGCTTTCGTCTGCGGTATGGGGTTGATCGGCTTTCTGACGGTCGCTTGGACGCGGTCCGATCCGGAGCAAATTATCGTCGAAGATCTCCCAGTCCTCCAGAATCTAGGACCATACGAGCAGGTAGGAAATATTCGGTTCCTTGAACTTTTGGATGAAGCCAAGGTCTTCGACGAAAATGAACCTTCGGCTCCGTAATTGGATATTCCCCGTAGCGGCGCTGGTTGCCTGGACCATCGTAATTGGGCTGGGAGCGATTGCCGCTTTCAGTCTGCCGACGAGTGCGGAGCGGCAGGCGGAGCGGGAGAAACTCCGGCAGCTTGATCCCGCGGTGCGTCGGCAAATCCAGCAAGCGTACGAACGTTTTCGGAATCTCGATCCGCAAGAGAAAGCCCAACTCCACGAGCTTCATGCTTCGCTTGAGGCTCATCCGCGTCAGGCGGAGTTGCGGCGGATCATGAGCGCTTATTACGATTGGCTTCGTACGGTGGCCCCGTATGAGCGATTCGAGCTGCGGCGGCTTCCCGTGGAAAAGCGTCTCGCTCGGGTTCAACAGTTGCATGAGGAGCAAGCACGTTGGCGTGCGGGTGTGGAAGCCATGCGGGCTTCCTTCCAGCGGGAATGGTTCCGTCGCCTCTTCCCGCCAGGGTTGACGAAGGAAGATGTGGAGGCCATCGGCGGTTTTTGCGAGGAACTGGCCGATAAACACGTCGATCGGTTTCTGGCTTTGGTTCCCGAAGAATTTCGTGCCCAACTGCGTGCCGAATGGCAAGCTAACAAGAACAATCCGACCCGTAAACGAGAAGTCCTCGGCTGGCTGTGGTTGCGATGGCAGTTGGATCATCCCGACAAGTTGCCGCCGCTGGTTGAAGAGGAACGGGAACAGTTGCTGTCGAGATTGACACCCGCTAGCAGGGCAAAACTGGTGGCGATGCCCCCCGGGGACCAAGAGCGTATTATTGCTCGGGCTATGCGGTTTTTGGCGGTCAATTACTTTGCTTCAAAAGCGATTGAAGGCCCGCCTCCCATCATCAGCGAGCAAGAATTGGCAGGATTCCTCGAACAGACGATGAGCGCGGAGCGACGCGAGGAGCTCTTCCGCCTCTCGCCAGCAGAACGCAGGGGCCGATTGTGGTTCGAGTTTTTGAGGTCCAGGTGGCGAGAACTTGCGGAAGGTCCACCGCCAGGTGGAGGACCGGCGTGGTCACGTCCGCGATTCCCGGGTGGCCCGCCCGGGATGAGCCCGCCGGCACCGGGTCTCGGTCCCGGTGTACCACCGGGTGGATTCGGGCCGGGTCGCCCCCGCCGCTCAGTGGAGGGCCCATCCCAGGAGTTTCGGGCGCCCGCACCGGGCCCCGATTCTCCACCCGACTTCCGCCCCTCACCTCCGGGTGAACCACCCCAGAAGCCGGGGCAGTCCCCGGGCTATCCAGGGGAATCAGCCGGCACGAACGAGGCGGAAAGCGCCTCTTTGCGGTGACCAGGGGGAAGTCCCTTTCTGGTAATGAGGTTGCTTCTCGAGGTGCTCGTCGACCCGTCGTCGCGGGAGCCTTTTACTTACCCGCAGCAGCGTCGGTTTTCCGCGAAGAAAATGCGTGGTGCAATTTGTCCCCGATCGGATTTCACGCAATTTGTTTTCGATTGGATTTCACGCAGTTTGTTTTCGATCGGATTTCACGCCCCTTGAACCTAAAACGAATTAAATTCTCCTCGCACCCGAGCAGGAAAGCAGTTATTCCTAACTCTGATTTCTGAGTCTGATTGGTAACTCTGAAACCGGCTTTTGGCAAGGGCGAAACACCCCGCGGGTAGCGCCGTTTCCGGGTGGAGAAATCGCTTTTTTTTCTTCAGCCCTCGTTTTACCGGAGGTTATTGGGGGGAGATTCCGGCGGTTTTCGCTTCGAAAGTACGTGCTGTAGTGTTTCTCTTTCACCGGAGATTTTCGAGGGGAAATCCTGCCGGGCCCCGCAAATATCTCTCTACGGTTTCCGCGCGAACGCTCGCGATTTAAGAAGCGATTTCCCGGCGCAATCCTGCATCATTATTCCGCGGGTTCGACACCAGTTCCACCGGTTTGACATCACCCTTGGCCACCGTTAAACCTCGCAGATCCGGGCACATCGCTCAAGGGATTTTAGCGGATCGGGCGATTTGGGCACGAATTCGTGTCCCACATAGCCCGTGTATCCTGTGTCCGCAATCGCGCGCATGACCGCCGGGTAATAGATCTCTTGGGTTTCGTCGATCTCGTTTCGGCCCGGATTGCCCCCGGTATGAAAATGAGCAATGTACTCAATGTTGGCCCGGATCGTCCGGATTAAATCTCCCTCCATGATCTGCATGTGGTAGATGTCGTAGAGGAGTTTGAATCGCTCGGAGCCGATCATTTTGCATAATTCCACGCCCCAAGCGGTGCGGTCGCACATGTAATCCTTGTGATCCACTTTGCTATTGAGGAGTTCCATCACCAGAACAACATCATGCTTTTCGCACAACGGAAGCAACCGCTTGATGCCCACGGCACAATTCTTCATTCCTTGCTCGTCGTCCAATCCCTGACGATTGCCTGAAAAACAAATCAGATTCTTAAACCCTGCTTCGGCCACTTGAGGGATCATGCGTTCGTAATGGGCAATCAGTTCGTCGTGGTGTTCCAGGCGATTGAACCCCCTTTCGATCCGCGTACCCGAGGATACCATAGCGCACGTGAGACCGAACTGCTTGACGACCGGCCAATCCTTGGGCCCCAAAAGCTCGACCGACTTGATCCCTAACTTCTTGCAGAAGGCACAGAGTTCTTCTAGGGGAATTCTCCCATAGCACCATCGGCAAACCGAATGGTTGATCCGGCCCTTAAGCGGCTGAAATTCCTCGGCAGTTGCCGCGCCGCTCCAACGAGCGGCATGTCCCCAAGCAGCCCCGGCCACCATGGCACCGAGTACACCCCGTCGCGACACTCCTGAGTTCATTGTGAATCTCTCCTTTCAATTCGTGAAATCCGGTTTCAAACCTCTTCAACTTGGTTTCATTTTTTCCCAAATTGTGCCGAATGAGCTGCAGCACTTCAACGCCGCGCGATTTGTTGATTGCCCACCCATGGTTTTCGTGGGCGGTAAACCGTGGTGTTACCGCAAGATCGGCCCTTCGACGCGATGCGCGGTTTACGTCATGCCCCCTGCCCAAACCCGTGCCCCCGTTTCCCAACCCCGGCCGGCAAGAATCTGCCGCTTCCCCAAGGTGGCGCAATTTTACGGCCGAGCTGGGAGTCTTGGCGGGGCGAAAACCGCTCGGCAGTAAACGATGCGCGATAATCCAGTCCTTCCTAAGCTACATGTCAACGATCGGGCACACGCGGATGATCAATTTCTCGGCAGCTTATCACTCCGGGTATTCTAAACACGGCTTCGCAGATTGTCACACGAATACCGCGGAAATTGTCGCACGAATCTTTCTTGGATTACCTCCCGAACACCCTCGGATTATACCGAGATTTTCCGCTCTCTACGCACGGTTAATGAATTCTTGAATGGCTCCTTGGCACGCCTTTGCGCCGGGGCTTTCAGCGCGTAATAATCTATCGCAAATCGCCTGCTTCAAGGGACGGGACGGGAGTTCTGCGGGCGGGACTGGCAACATGCAACGAGTTGAATCGATCGGAAAGGGGTAAGGAATAAAACCCGGGGATGCTCCTAGTTTCCGTGCGGGAAGGCGTTCGCCATATTCTCGGCTGCGATTGGCGTACGACACATGCAAAAGGCCGATCTTTTTCGCCGACGCCTTCGATTGTCTCCGCCGGTGCCAAACCCGAGGATAACCCGCCCTCGCTATGGATGATAACCACGCTTCGTGATGTGCGAATTACGGCGACCAGGAGAACCACTCGGAGAGGAATGTGTTCGTCGCACCCCGCGGCGGGCCAATCGTAAGCGATTGCAGCGGCGGCAAGAGAGGTTTTCCAAAATCCGCGGGTACTGAGTAGGGAAAGATCGTCGTTTGGTCGCAAGCTGGTTATGCAATTGATGCGATTTATTCTTGGGCCCAACCGCATGCCCACCCTTTCGGAGCAACTTGGTCCGGGGTAGCTTGGGTAGTTGGTGGGCCGTTTCAATATTTTTTGCCACCGGGGAATAAACTCGATGCAGCTTGATCGCTATATCCGACAGATCCGGTATGCACGGCTTGGAGAGGCGGGCCAGCGGCGGCTATGTCAGTCATCTGTGCTCGTCTGTGGCTGTGGTGCATTAGGCAACCTATCGGCCGCCATGTTGGTTCGTGCCGGAGTTGGGCAAGTGCGCATCGTGGATCGAGATTTTGCGGAAACTACCAATCTCCAGCGGCAACTGCTATTCGATGAGGACGACGTGGCCCAAGGACTCCCAAAGGCCGTCGCCGCGGCCCAAAAGCTGGCCCGGGCCAATCCCGAGGTTCATATTGAGCCGATCGTGGCGGACATCACCGCCGCCAATATCGAGAAATTCAGTGACGGGATCCACCTTATCGTCGATGCGACTGACAATTTTGAGACGCGATTTTTGATCAATGACCTTGCCGTCAAACGCGGTATTGCCTGGGTTTACGGCGGTTGTCTCGGGGCGGAAGGTCAAACCATGACCATCGTCCCGGGCCAGACGGCCTGCTTGCGCTGCCTGATGCCCGAATGCCCTCCGCCGGGATCGACCCCCACTTGCGATGTCGCTGGCATTTTGGCCCCGGTCGTGGGGGTGATTGCTTCCATTCAAGTCATCGAAGCCATCAAGATCCTCAGCGGCAATCTGGAGGCGATTTCCCGGAAATTGACCGTGGTAGAACTCTGGGATGGAGAGATCCGCCAATTCGATGTCAGTCAGTTGCGGGATCAAATCGATTGCCCCACCTGCAAACGCGGCGATTTTGCGTGGCTAAGTGGTCGGGAGACGTCGCGGCCCTCGGTGCTCTGCGGTCGGAATGCCGTGCAACTGTCTTTGCCGGCGGAGAGCATCCCGCTAGAGGATTTGGCCCGGCGGCTTGGAACCATCGGCCCCGTGCTGGCGAACCCCTACCTCGTCAAACTCAAGGTGGAGAATTTGGAGATTACCGTCTTCGGGGACGGTCGCACCATCGTCACGGGCACCGACGATATCGCGCTGGCCAAGACCGTGGTGGCGAAATATATCGGGCTTTAAAACCTCAATAGCGTACGCAACCCTCTTCAAGACTTGGCCGGCGTAGGAAAACCCCCAAATCCTTGGAGGCCGCCGACGGCAAATCGCTACCTAATTGTCTGGCCTCGGGGGGCATCTTCTTGAGACAATATAAGTAGAGCTAATTCATGAATATAGTTACTATTGTGTTTTCTATTCTGTCTTCTCGTTTCGTTAGCCATAAAAGCATAGTAAGTGAGTAAAAGAAATGACATATTGAATGAGAACTGGCATTTACGCCTGCTTTCCTCCCTCAGTATTCTTTCACAGGAACCGATGATTGCGATCCGCACTCACGCGGAAAATAGATCCGGACAAGTCGGCTCCTCAAATATCGACTCCTACCGATCTGGACACGTTTCAGTTGGACTGAAAGGCTCGGGAACAGCATGAAAATGAAACCTGATTGCAACCATCCACGTTCCAAAGTTTTGCATCTCTTTGTGGGTTTATTCGCAGGGGTTTTTATCGCATCCATCCTTCTTGTCACGGCGTCAAAAGCTGACGAATTCCGAGTGGAAAATTCGGTGTTTTCCGGTAATTCGCAGAACCCAATCACGGAAAGCACCACGATCTTCGTAAAGGGTTTGGTTTACGATTTTTTGAAAGATCCCCCGGAAATCACCCTCTTCGATGCCGCGAATCGTCGGTTCGTCCTTCTGGATTTGAGCCGGCGTGTAAAGACCGAACTTCGCACAGATCAGGTTGCCGCCTTTTTGGGCACCCTAAAAACTTGGGCCCTAAACCATCAGGATAGCTTCATCCGATTTACCGCCGAGCCTCAACTTAGCGTCTCACGGGACGAAGAAACCCGGGAGTATCTGCTGGAGAGCCCATGGCTGAGCTACCGGGTCAAAGCCGAGCATCCGGTTGACCCCGTCATTGTCACCCGCTACCGCGAGTTTTCGGATTGGTATTGTCAACTTAATACGATGCTTAACCCGGGCTCGCGACTTCCTTTTCCACGTTTATTGCTTAGCCGAGTACTCGCGGAAAACGGCGAACTCCCCTCGGAAGTTCATCTCACGCTAAAGAAAACCGGCGGTATCCTGGGCCGACAGCAAATCTTTCGGTCGCGACACCAATTCATTTACCACTTGGTTCAAGCAGATCGCGACCGCGTGAGCCAAGCCGAGCAATTCCTGGCCATCTTCATGCCCGTAACCTTCATCGATTATCAAAAGCACTTCTTACGGCAGTAATCGGCCGACGTGCTCCGCCGTCGTGGGAGAAAAACACTAAGTCGATTGAATCGCTGCCCGAATGGTCGGCCCCGGAGCCATGGCGTATCCCGGTGTAAAGGGACGAAAACCCGAATGGATGGAATCCTTACCGGCTTCGGGTTAGCTACCGAATTTTTGTGGAGCTATCCGCCCCTGCGGAATGGTTTGGGCTTCGGATCTCAAAAAGCCCCGAGTGAGTCCAAGCGGCGGATTCTTCATGTAAACGCAGTTGGCCCGGCCGAGTGTTTAACGGCAATAGCGCGATCAGCTCGGCAAGCTAGACTTCCCCCCAAACGCCGATTGTTCGCGCTTCCGCCTCCAAGGGAGTCTGAAGCGGGAAGATTCCCAAATTGCTCAGGAACAATGAGTCTTGCCTTCCCAGCGAGGTACGACCGCAAGCCAGTTTGAATGCTCCCACGAAAACCGTAAATCCCCGCCGGCTTTCTCGCGATTGACGCCCAGGGTCGCGGAAATACGATTCTCCCAAGATTGATCGCAGGATCATTGAAACGCTCTTGCCTGCTTTTATCCGCTTCTTCCGATTTCCACGGACGATTCCTCTTGGCGAGCCGCCTAAAATTAGTGTTACGAGGAGATTTTAGAATGGTATACGCACCTGGTGAGGAAACACATTTTCACGTTCTGAATTGATTTGCTCACTAAGATTTCCAAGCCTCAACCGCACGGAAGGGCTTTGCGATGCGTGTGGCTGTATTTAGTACCCGACCTTACGACAAGACATTCTTGCTGGCGGCTAATGAAGAATTCGGGCACGAACTTGTGTTCCTGGAACCGCGATTGACCCGGGAAACGTGTCGGCTTGCCGAGGGGTTTCCCGCCGTCTGTACGTTCGTCAATGATGAATTGGACGCCTTCGTCCTCCTTACGCTGGCCAAAAACGGTACGCGATTAATAGCCCTACGTTGTTCGGGGTTCAATCACGTCGATCTTCGCGCGGCGGAGCAATTGGAACTTACGGTGGTTAGGGTGCCGGCTTATTCCCCCGCGGCTGTGGCCGAGCACACGGTAGGGCTGATTCTGGCTTTAGGCCGAAAAATACATAAAGCCTACAACCGCGTTCGAGAGGGGAATTTTGCGCTCGACGGGCTTTTGGGCTTTGATTTGCATGCCCAATGCGTAGGGATCATCGGCACAGGCAAAATCGGCTTGCACGTAGCCAGAGTGCTCGTCGGCTTCGGATGTCGGTTGCTGGGTTATGACGTGCAACCGAATCCGCAAGCGGAGGCCCTTGGCCTGCGCTACGTCGAGCTGGAAGAGCTATTCGAAAATTCGGATATCGTTACCCTCCACCTACCGCTAATGCCGACGACCTACCACTTGATTAACGAAGAAGCCGTGGCCCGAATGAAACGTGGCGTCATGCTCATTAACACTAGCCGCGGGGCGCTGGTCAATAGTCGCGCGGTCGTGCGGGGTTTAAAATCCGGGAAAATCGGCGCTCTAGGCCTTGATGTCTACGAGGAGGAGGCCGATCTTTTTTACGAAGACCTCTCGGACCGAGTTATCCAAGACGATGTGTTCGCACGCATGCTCACGTTTCCGAATGTGATCATTACGGCTCATCAGGCCTTCTTCACGCGGGGAGCCATGGAGGCTATTGCCCGGGAAACCCTGCGGAATATCACGGCCTTTGAGCAAGGGCTGACACCGCTGGGATTAGTCACTAGCGAGTCGGTTCGTGCCGTCTCGTCTCGTTAAAGGGGCATCGCAGCCGCGGGGCATCATCCGGCAGGCCAGAGAGCGACGATCCTTAGTCACTTACCTTAGTCACTTATGAATGGGGGCATGCACCAAGCCGCTTCCAAGAGTGGAATGTGGACGCGAAAAGCCCGCAGAAAGCGACGCGAAATCGTATCTTTTGTGTGAGCGTGACACGCACGCTGCGCTAACTCTCGCACCTTAGGCTGCAAGGGGGCCGGTTGCTCGCTACTGTACCTTCTTGTCCCTTGTTTCGGCCATGCACCGGCGATACGCTCGTACTGAGATTGATGAAGCCGGATTTGGCTGAGGTTATTTCCCCCGGCACCGGAAAGCGCGATTGGTTCAGCTAAAGCTCGCCGGTTGGAAAGCAAGATGGTGTTTGGCCACCGCCGGTTGGCAGAGGAATATCGGTGTGGATTGATAGCGGAAAGGGCTAGACCCATGAGACTTGGTGCGCCCCTTTATTGGTTTGTGTTTTGGGTGGTGAATGCGGGCCTAATGGTCGCGGTGGTTCCGGACCGGCAGACTGCTAGCCGCCTTGAAGCCGCGGAAATCGATCCCCTGGAAGAGGGCTTCCGCAGCGTACCCAATTCCGCAAAACCCTGGGTTTATTATTGGTGGCTTAACGGGAACGTGGACGAGCCGACCATCCTTCGCGATCTGGAAGCAATGAAGCAACTGGGTGTTGGGGGGATTTTGCTCTTCGATGCACGGGGCTATTGGGACGATCCAACGCATGTGGTCCTTCCTCCCAGCCGCATGGAATTCATGAGCCCTCAGTGGCGAAAAATGCTGCGGTTCACCCTGGAAAATGCCCACCGTTTGGGTCTAGAAGTCAGCGTCAATCTAAGCAGTTGTGCCGGCTCGCTGAAGGGGCCGTGGGAGCGTGGAGCCGACGTCCCGAAAAAGCTTCTCTACGAAGTTCGCGAGCTTGAAGGGCCCCAAAAACTGGTTTATTCGTGGCAAAGGCCCGAGAGCGGTCACTTTTGGGAGATCGCCACGTTGGGGGTTTTGGTAGGACGGGTTTCGGATCCAAAAGCACCTGTCGAGCCTGGCGTTCGGAAGCCCGGCCCATGGCAGGAACCTATTCGCCGCCTTGCCCTCCGGGTGGTCGATTTGACTTCGCAGGTCGATTCTCAAGGACGGCTGGTCTGGGATGTGGAAGCGGGACATTGGGTACTCCTGCGGTTTGCTTATACCACGATGGAAGGCCGCCAGTACGATGTGGATATTCTCGATGCAGAGGCCGTCCGTGGGCATTTTGATCGAATGGGCAAGACAATCATTGAGGATGCGGGTGGACTGGTGGGCAAGAGCCTTACTCATTTCTATAGCGTGAGCTGGGAGGGAGCCTTGCCGACTTGGACCCGGGGCTTCGATACGCACTTTGAAACTCGCCGGGGTTATCGCATTCGCCCATGGTTACCGGTATTGGCCGGGTTTATCGTGAGGAGCCGGGAAGAATCCGATCGATTCCTGCGCGATTATCACAAGACTCTTGCCGAGTGCTTCTGCGATCATTATTACGGCAAGCTGCAAGAACTCTGCCAACAGCATGGGCTGAAGTGGCATGCGGAATCCGGCGGTCCATGGGACCGAAACCTACCGGTTTTTACCGAGGCGGATCAACTTGCCTTCCTGGGTCGAACCGACATGCCGCAAGGGGAGTTTTGGTGGGGAGGTGATCAGCCGGCGCGACATCGGGGATTCAATCGCTGTGCGGCGATCTCGGCTCGTATTTACGGCAGGCCACTGGCTGCCGCCGAGGCATTTACCCATATGGTGCTCCATTGGTCGGCTTATCCGGCCGCTTTGAAGCCGCGCGCCGATGCGGCCTTTTGCGAAGGCATCAACCACCTCATTTGGCATACCTTTACCGCCTCACCTTCGGAATTCGGCAAACCCGGCATCGAGTACTTCGCCGGCACGCATTTAAATCCGAATGTCACTTGGTTCCATGCTGCCGGAGCGTTTCTAAGCTATCTCGGCCGCTGCCAATGGTTGCTTCGTCAAGGGCATCATGTTGCCGATGTCTGTGTGTATACTAGTGATCGTCCGTACCTTACATGGAGTAGCCCTACCCAGAAGTGGGACCAGTCGGTGATGTGGAGCGATCGGGCCACGCTCGAGCTTCCTCCCGGCTATGCGTACGATTTGCTGAATACGGAAGTTTTGCTGGACCGCTTGACCTGCCGCCAAGGCGAGCTACTGCTGCCGGAGGGAAAGCGGTACCGAATGCTTATCCTAGATCCAGAGGACCACACGCTGGAAGTAGTCGTGTTGGAAAAGCTCGTCGAACTGGCAAAGGCGGGGGCAACAATCATCCTCGGTCGAAGGCAGCCGGAGCGCACCCCCGGTTTGACCGGCTTTCCTGCCTGCGATCAGAAAGTCCGCGAGCTTTATAATCGGTTGACTCAGCACAGCGTTCGCGGGATCGAACTCGAGGAACTGTTTCGGCAAAGGGGCCCTCTACCCGATTTCGAAGGTCCGTGGCCTTACGTCCATCGGCAAACGGCCGAAGTAGACCTCTACTTCATTTCCGGGCAAGGGCGAGCGCGGTGCGTATTCCGGGTTGCCGGAAAAAAGCCCGAATTCTGGGATCCGATGACCGGCGCGATCGGCGATCCTATCGAATGGCATCCGACGGAAGATGGCCGAACGGCGGTCGTGCTTGAGCTGCCGCAAAACGGATCGATTTTCGTGGTGTTTCGCCACCCTAGCGAATCCTCTCCGCCCGTTAGGTCCTCACCCGTGTTGGCAGAAACCGTACCGATCACTGGGCCATGGCAGGTGAGCTTCGACCCAGATTGGGGTCCCAAGCAGCCGATTGTTTTCGAATCGTTAATTCCATGGAATGAGCATGCGGATGAAGAAATCCGTTATTTTTCGGGCACTGCTATCTATCGCAAATCGTTCGAGCTTTCCTCGCAGCAAGCGTCGCGTGTTGCCTGCCTTCAATTAGGCCAGGTTTGTCACGTGGCGGAGGTCCGACTCAATGGGAAAAACCTGGGCATCATTTGGACGACACCTTGGAGGGTGGAGGTGACAGGGGCATTGCGGGAAGGAACGAACGAGCTGGAAATCGCCGTGACCAACACCTGGGTCAACCGGCTGATCGGCGATGCGGGTTTGCCGCCCGAACGTCGTCGCACCCAGACCAACGTGGCCCTACGTCCGGGCAAGCGATCTGCGGACTTCCGACTTTTCCAAGGTTTTGCATCGGAAGATCCACTGGTAACTTCGGGGCTTTTGGGCCCCGTGAAGCTGGAGTTTTTCGAGGGCTCGGAAAGATAGGCTTCCGACGTTGTTTCTCAGCTCATTTCAACAGGTCCTAAAACGATGACTAGGCGCGATTTTCCTTGCGTTGCAAATTTGTTCCTTGGCATCGGGGTTTGCCTTTTAAGTTTTCCGACGGCCGGAGTGCTCGGTGCCGGTGCCGACAAAGTACGGCCGAATGTACTGATGATCATTACAGACGATCTTCGTTGGGATTGCATCAGTTTGAACCCGCAATCTCGCATTGTTACACCGAATATCGATCGCCTTGGCCGAGAAGGTGTTTACTTCCCCCACTTTTTCTGCACAACCTCGCTTTGCTCACCAAGCCGGGCATCGATTCTCACCGGCCTTTATGCGCATGCTCACGGTGTGCTGGACAATTTCACGGAGTATCCCGAGGAACTTCCCACCTGGCCGAAGGCTTTAAAGGCCGCCGGTTATCGAACGGCATACATCGGGAAATACCACATGGGCGAGGAGAACGATGATGTTCGTGGGGGTTTCGACTGGTTTGTCACCCACAGGGGTCAGGGGCGGTATTTCGATCCCGAATTCCGCTTTCACGGAGGGCCGCGTCGGGTGGTTCTAGGATATTACACGACGGTGGTCACCGACTTCGCCCTGGAATGGCTCGGGGAGCAATCGGCGGAACAGCCTTGGGCGTTGATCCTCGGCCACAAAGCCCCGCATAGTTTCTATGAACCGGAGCCGAAGTATCAGCACGCCTTCGACTATATTCACGTGCCTTATCCACTTAGTGCTTTCATGCTGGCGGATAAGCCGCGTTGGTATCAGGACCGACTCGATACTTGGCACGGCATCTATGGGCCGATCTTCGGTTACCGGGAGAATTGGCCCGATCGTTCCCTTCAAGGGGCGGAGGCTTTTGCCCGTATGGTTCGCGCCTATTGGGGTACGATCCTTTCGGTGGACGAAAGCGTAGGCCACCTGGTGGAGTATTTGCGGCAGAGGGGACAAATGGATCGCACACTGATCATCTTCACGTCGGATAACGGTCTTTTGCTCGGCGAACACGGCATGGTGGACAAACGTACGGCACATGAACCCAGCATCCGAATTCCGCTGGTGATCCGGTATCCCGGGCTTACGCCGCCGGAACAACCCCGCGTTGTTGAGCAGATGGTGCTTACGGTAGATTTGGCGCCGAGTATCCTGGATATTTGCGGCGTGGATCCCCTGCCGAGGACCCATGGTCGATCGTTCAAGAAGTTGGCATCGGGCCAGCCCGATCCGGATTGGCGGAAGAGTTTTCTCTATTGGTATAACTACGAGAAGCAGTTTCCGTATACACCGAACGTTCGAGCGGTTCGAACTCCTCAGTGGAAATACGTGCGCTATCCGCATGGAGATGGGGGGCCAGATCGCCATAAGGCCGAGCTTTATAATCTGCGAGATGATCCACTGGAACTGCGGAACCTGATCGACGATCCGTGGTATCAGTCCAAAGTCGTTGAATTGGAAGTCGAACTCCGGCGGCTGCTGGAAGCCACCGGAGCCATGCCCGATCGCATGCCTCTGGACGAGGGGATTCAAAAGCAATTGCCCGACCCAAAAATTCGGTAAGGCAAAGTTTCCTTTCCCCGCAATCCCGCGAGCTTTGATCACCCGTTAGTTCTGACATGGCGGGTGGATTGGGGTTCCAAGTCTAGTGCAGATTCCGCGGCATTTCGGGGCGGCGGCCATTGTGCCCACGACTGCACACTTTTGAGCAAAGTTTGAGCCTCCGGAGTGTCGGCCCGCATTAGGCGAAGAATCATCACCTGCGACTTTGCGGTTGTGTTTTCGCTTTTGGGCATATCCCTTGCATCCAGGACCACAACAGCGGCATCGAGCCGGTGAAGTCGTCCCAGTTCAGCGGCTAATAATCGACCGAGAAAAAGGTCCTCCAGAGACCTAGCTCCAACGCTCGGGCAAGCAGGCAACCGGCATGATGTGGTAAGCCAGCGGACTTGTTTCGGCTGGGGCGAAAGCAGCACGCTTCCTGCTTGGGCACTAATGAGGTCCAAGCCGGTGGAAGATTCGCCGGGGATTTCGCCCCCCTCTCTGTTGCCCGATAATCCGGTTGCGGCTTGACGGTCCCCGCCTGCCACCTGAGCTTGAGCACTCCCGAGCGAAACGGTATTGAACCCGCCGGGTCCATCAGCTCCGGAAATTTCGCCCGGAAAACCAATAAGTAGCAGAAGGGTTAGAACGATGCCGCACAGCATTTCTTGTCTGGATTTGCTACCCATGGTTTGGAATGTGCCAATGAAAGGTGCAGCAAAACACTCGATATAACTTTCCCGCAGGCAACGTCATGAATCGGATAACTTTCCCTAGGCAGGTCTTAAATCGGGCAAAACTTTGGGGCAAAAGCGACGATTTCCTGGATGGATCCTCAACGATTGGATCGCGGCTTCCCGGCATCTAAGCCGCCCGGTAGGTCCCGCGTCGCGTCTTCCTGAAACTGCGTCCAAAGCTGGTTCCATAACGCTTCGAGCTCCTGAAGCTTTTCGGGGTGCCGGTCTGCCAGATTGCGCGTTTCACCTCGATCCTCCGCGAGATTGTAAAGCTCCCACGGATCGTCCCGGGCTGCCACCAGCTTCCAATCCCCGACGCGGATCGCCCGATGCCTCTCGTGCAGAAACCAGAGGTAATCGTGCGAGATGGTCCCATCCTGCTCGAAAAGCGAAGCGAAGCTTTTTCCCGGCAAGGGAGGCCTTGGTTTGCCTTTCCATTGGTGGGGGACGCTCACCCCCAGCACGTCAAGCACCGTAGGGAACACATCCACGAAATGAACCGACGTATGCCGAAGCTCCCCGGCCGATTTAATGCGGGCAGGCCAGTGGACGATCAAGGGTGTGGCAATTCCCCCCTCGTGGACCCAGACTTTGTGCCGTCGAAAGGGGGTGTTGGCGGCGCTAGACCAACCAGGTCCCAAACAGAGGAATGTCCGGCCACTGCCCGGGGGTGCCGATGGGTCGTGACCATCGCCGCGGACCATGATTTCCGCACTCGCCCCGTTATCCGAGGCAAAGAGGATCAATGTATTTTCCAAGGCCTTCATTTTTTCCAAATGCTCGACCAGCTCGCCAATTGCCTGATCCATCAGCTCGACCATCGCCGCATGGATCGCCATCTTTACCGTCTGGAAGGCCTGTTGTTCGGGTGTCAATTGATCCCACGGCAATGGGCGGTTCACTTCCGCCGGTCCGAGAATCTTCAAAGCCTCCGGAAAGTGATACGGGGGACCAAGCTGAAGCTCCATCGGCGGCGGATCATGGTTGGCCAATCCCCATTCGCGCAGCCGTTTGCCCCGACTACTTTGAATAGCGTTCCAACCCACGCGGTACCGCTCCACATATCGCGCAATCACCTCCTGCGGGGCTTGCAACGGAAAATGCGGGGCAGTGAAACACAGATACAGAAAAAAAGGACGGTCGCTAAACTCCCGGGCATGTTCCTCCAGATACTTGATGGCATAGCGGCCAATGGCGGTCGTGACGTGAAAATTGTCTTCCGGCTTCGCAGGAGGGAGTGGCTTATCATCTTCCAAGTGATTTCGCGGCGTAAAGAACCGGTCATGATCATTTAGGACATAACTGTGATCAAAGCCGCCGGCTAAGGGCGAACCATCGATATGCCATTTACCCGAATGATAACAGCGGTATCCCTCTTCTCGCAAAACTTCCGAAAGCAAGGCTGCCCACGGCGGGCGCACTCCCCTGCCGCCGCTTTGTACCCCCGGTACCGTGTCGCGGCGAACCTGCTGGGGGTAATACCCCGTCATAATGGCTGCACGCGATGGCCAGCACCGAGCCGAGTTGTAAGCCTGGGTAAAACGCAGCCCGCCTTGAGCCAAACGGTCTAAGTGCGGAGTGGCAATCTCGCCACCGTAGCATCCCAGGTCTGAGTAGCCCAAATCGTCAGCCAAGATGATTACGATATTGGGACGACGGTGCTGTTCCGCCAGGGGCGACTGGTCGCCGAGACCGACCTCGCATAGAGCCCCTAAGAGACTAGCAGAAAAAGCGAAAAAACCCCAAAACCACAAGTTACGGATCACACCCGAGCTTCTCCCTTCAAGCAACTCATAAGTTAACTTATACGAACGATTGCGACTTAAGGCTGCGCCTTTCCTTCGCTAAAAGGTGCAATAATGCTGCTCCAATCGCGGGACCAGACGCCAGCCGTTTTCGTCCACCACTAATCCTGTGTGCTCTTTGTATCGCTGGTAGACGGTGTGCATCTCCTCGATGCTGTCGAAAAAACCCACCAAGTGAGCCGCACCGAAGCGGTCCCCCGCTTTAACGGGCTTACCATGGATTTCTTCAATCATAACAATAATCCCGCCGGGCCGCTATTTACACCAACCCTCGTATACCACCGAAGGCTCCAGCGTCATGCCGGCAAGCCAGGGCCCCTCTTTTCCTGTTTGAGGATCTCGCAAATGGTAAGCGCGAATAAAATGGGCCGGTACCCGGTGAGTGTCCCGCCGGTAATTGAACTTCAGATCGGGCGGGAACGGTTCGAAAAAGTCCCGAGCGGGGATGCGGATTCCTTTTGGCCCGCTGAGGTAACTCAAGTAAATTTCGCTGAAAGTATCGCCTTGATTGTGCCGGATGCAACCAGCAGTGTCGTTCCGTAGGAACATTTCTGGAGAATCATTGACCGTCTCGATTTGGTCCATCAGAAGAAAAAATCGCTCCCCTTTCGGAAAAATGACTAATTGCGTCCACCGACTACCGGGTTTTCGACCGGGGGCAGCATACTCGAAGCAATAGGTTGTCCTGACCACCACGAAGTCCTTACCGCAGATGACCTCGGGCTACACCGGCTTTATGCGGTGGCATAGTTGAGGCCCTTCGACGATTGGCTTCCGATGACTGCTACCGTGAGCCATCAGCGCATCATGGCGGCGATTTGGATCCGTTTCGTTTTCGTACCAGGTATACCGGACAACTCCCTTCGCCTGAGGAGCCACGAGCTGATCGGCATACGCTTCGTTGCTTCCTGGTTCCATCAACCAGTCCACCACCATTAGACCGTCGCCTACTTCCGGGAAGCCGGTCGCCTTATCCAGAAAGGACCGCTTTCAATACCGGTGATCCAATGCTTGGGACGATTCTTGGGGATTACAGCCTCCAACTTATCGGTCTCGATCTTGATCGAGCGGTCATCTTCAATGACTCGGGCCCAACCATCCACGGAGATGGTGGAGCTAACTTCTGTTTCTGGGCAGAAGGCCGTCCTGCCGCAAATGGCCAACACAAACCCCAATAGGATAGAAACTAACTGCGTGGATTCGACCTCCGCCGAAACGACGGGTATCACAAACGTTCGTGCTACCGTTCGGAAAGCGAGCGGTTCTTTTGGGGCTTGCAAAATGCCGTTAAGGACCGTCTTTGTCGAAATTAAGAGGGAATAATACCCGTTGCATTTGCGCGCTGCCGTGAATGCTTTCGGGAAATTCAGGCTACCGGGCGGGCTCGCCAACATCTAGCCAATACACACCTTTAGCTTATAGCTACCACTCAGAAGGAATTAAAATCTCAGAAGGAATTAAAATCTTTTCATTCACAACGGGGCGGGGCTTACCGCTGAGAAGGGCCTGTTAGCCTTGTTGTAGCCGAGGGAGTTACAAAATTTTCTCCGTTTCTGAATGCCTTTTCCGCTTCTCAAATTCGCTTTTTTCAAATCCCTTCAGGTTGAGGCGATTTCGCTTTATCGCCGTCGGGTTTTGCCCGGACGCAAGAGCCAGGGCTATTGCGTGTCGAATTGAGTGCCGTCTCCTTGGAGCACTGAAAAGCGGGGTTTTCCTCTCGCCATAGCCTTTTCAGGTGGGACCCCAAAGCGTGGAAAGGTGGTCTGCAAGAAGGTTATAAGGAGAAAGGTGCAGTGACCGCAGAGAGTTTTGGCCGTGGGATTAGGCAGCAAATTGGTTCCGGAAGCCGCAAGGGTTGCGGAACACCGGAGGGTGTGGACTGCTTCTCGGCTTGGCTAGGACCCAGACGGAGCGACTTTTGAGCGGAAAAGAGTCGAAGGCTTCGGTTGAGGCTCTAAGGCACCAATTTTACCGAGTGAAACGCCGACAAAAGAAACGAGACGCCAAGAGCGTTTCGTACGCGGTTCCAACCGAGGAAAGACTGACTACCAATTAGCCACCGCCAGCGAGAGCCTCCCGATATCCCCGGTCGAGGCAGTACGAGCTTTAAGTCGGGGCGACTGGATTTGAACCAGCGACCTCTTGGTCCCGAACCAAGCGCTCTAGCCAGGCTGAGCTACGCCCCGGGTCCAGCGAGCATTGTGCTGCGTGCGCAGCCTTCTTTGTACTCGAAAACTATCCATCTGGTAATTTTACATGTTTGGAATCAAAACTGATCAGCCGAAATCACGACAAGTATTGCAAAACCACCAAGTATGAAAACTATGTTTGCAAGAATGGTAGCTAATTTGAGGTGTTGAGCTGATTTACCAGGAAAGATCCTTAACCCATTGATATTCACCCATTTTCAAACAGACATGAAAAATCTCGTTGGAACCCAAAGTCCCCATTTTCAAAGTTTTTTTCCGTGGATTTAAGCCGTTTATCCCTTGCTTCTCCTGTTCAACCTCGAGCTGGACTTGAATCTTCTCTCTCCGCGTCAAATTGCTCCAGAAATGCCTTGAAGGGACTGAAACAAAACCACTTTCGGCGGTGGACGGCTACGAAGAAGCGGATCACTCCTTCCCCGCACCCGGGGGCTTCCCAACCGCGCGAAGCCGACTTCAATTCCCTGGGAAGCCCCGTTTCCGAACTCAGGGGCTCTCCATTTCATTAAGTCATTTTCATTAATTTATTAATAAATTCCGCTTTTCCTAGCACGGGTTTCGCTCATTTTAATCCCGCGTTTTGTGGGCCGGTCATTGACCCAGTAATGTACTTTAAGAAAGCCTGAAAACCAAGCCCTCCGAAGCTGGTGGCGCGGCTTCTTGCCCGCTCTTGCAATCGTTGTAAGTTTTCAATTCCTTTGAAAGCCAATTTTTTGGTGCTAATTTAACCTTTAATGCTAATTTAACTCTTTTGGGAGCCTTTGTACTACCGGAGCAAAGGAGTTTTTGTACCCCGTTACTCAAAGCAAGTTCATGGCAAAAATGAACTTACTATCGTTTATTTCGATAGCTGCTAGCTAACCAGCTTGTGTGAGCCCCCTTTCAAAAAAACACTGAATCATTAACAAATAGATCTAATTGATGCGGTTTGATTGCCGTTCGCAATAGTGATCTTCAAATTCTCTTTTTTTCGACTCCCCTTTTTAAAAAAGCCGTCTTTCTGCTTTCTGCGGTCCTAGGTCTAAGTCGCAAGTCTGTCTCTAGGGTTCGCACAGCGTGCCCGAAGAGATCTACCGCAGATCTAACGGTATCACTCAGCTTCGAACCCCCGCGGCATCGGCCGGCTTTCGGGCCGGGATGCCGGCTACTGCCCGTCGAATAGCGAAGTAGTCTTCCCGCCGGATCTTACGGCCCATGACCGCCGCCGCTTCCATGATTTGCACGGGGTTTTTGATCCCGCATATGGCCACATGAATGCCCGGATGCATCAAGGTAGCGGTCAGCACAAGCTGGTAGATGCTCATTTCGTACCGCTCGGCGATCGGTTGCAGCGATTGCACCTGTCGGCAAAGTTGGGCAAATCGGGCTCCTTGGAAGTCGGGATGATGCCGCCGCAAGTCGTCAAATTGTTCGCAACCCTCGTACTTGCCCGAAAGTAAGCCCATGTGCATCGGCGAGTAGATCATCACCCCGAGCCCCTCAGCCTGGCAATAGGGGAGAAGATCGTCTTCAGCCCGAGGATCGATAAGGCTATAGAATGGCTCAATCACCGAGTATGACGCAAACCGCCGTTGTGCGCGAATTTGCTCCACCGTATGGTTGCTCAACCCGATGGCCCGGACTTTCCCCTCGCGGATAAGCCGCTCCATGGCTGCCGCCGTCTCGTCAAGCGGGGTCAGCGGATCGAAAAAATGCAGTAGGTAGATGTCGATCCGATCTGCCCCTAAGCGTCGCAGCGACCCTTCACATCGCCGCAAGATTTCGTCAGCCGTCAAATCCGGGCAGCCTCGCCCATCTTCACTAAAGCGTTTAAAAACTTTCGTGGCAATGACGACTTCGTCGCGGGGCAACTGCCGAAGGGCCTCCCCTAAGACACTCTCTGCATAACCGTCGCCATAAGCCTCGGCAGTATCGAACAGGTTGACCCCGTGATCGAAAGCCGTCCAAATCGCCTGAATGATGTCTTCTTTGCATTGGGGGCCCCAATAACGTTTGCTAAGCTGCCAGGTGCCGAAGGCAATAGGCGACACGCGTAAACCAGAGGCTCCTAAAATCACCCGTTCCATTCCCTGTGGCTCCCCGACGATAAATCGTGGCTCCGAACGAACTCGATATTTTTCGGGGTGACACCGTCGGTTCCCGTGCCGCCCCTCCCGAGGCATTCCCTTGCGATTACCATATCGGGATTTTTTCGCGCCGCAAGGGGCACTTGGTGGATCATTTTCCCTGAGGATGCTCCTCAACGGATTTTTCCGGCCGCAAAGGCAGCTTGGGATGAAAGCATTCTGCCACCCGCCGATTCCCAAACTTAGACCATCCCCCAACGCCGGCGGAAATACCACTCCACGCAAAGACATGCGACGAGAAGCATCAAAATTGGCCACCGATCCCAGAGCGATTGCCGCACCTCGATCGTCGTTTCCAAAGTCTGGCTGGTCTGCCGAAGCGATTTCAGCAGTTCCCCGAATTGATCCGGCGGAATGACCCTGCCGCCTGTGGTCTTAGCCAACTGTTCCAAAGTGCCGAGATCGGCTGCGGGATCCTCAAGTTCCAAGTCGCGGACAAGAACGGAAAATCGCGCCTCGGCGCTCGCCACTTGGCCTGTTTTCCCCTGAAGGTCGATGCGCAGGGTATACTCCCCCGGTTGCTCCGGAGCGGAAAAGCTCCCTTCTCGATTGGGAGGTCCTCCCGGTGGCGGAAGAGGCGTTTGTACCCCGCCTGCGCTGAACAAGGTTGCAACCAGTTCTTCATCGCCCTCCAAACCTTTTCGGTTCTCCCGGACCCGGTATACCACCCGTTGGCCCGGCTCGAATCGCCGCTGGCTCAACTCCACAGCGATCAATCCGTCTGTGACCAGGTCTTTTCGCGCCAGCCAGAGGGTCATCTGCCGCCAAAAGCGGTTGACCGGCTCACGAAAACCCGCAAGGGCCCAATACCAAGTGCAGTCAATGGCGAGGGCAACGGCCCGACCGTCCCCCACCGGATGGTAAACCAAAACCGGCTGAGCATCCGGCGTTTCGATCAGCACTTGCGCCGTGCGTTTAAGAGCCATGAAGCGATTCATACCCGGTAACGGCGGGAGCTTTTCCCACAGTGTGTCGTTTTGCAAACCTGATTCGGACCCCGATTCCCCTTCGGCCAGCGCTAGCCAAGGCTGCTCGCGCCCCAATTTGGTCAATCGGCAGCGAATCGGGCCCGGCAAATGCACATCGGTTCGCACCGGCTCGTCGATCCTTTGGATCTCCAAATGGCTCATCCGCACCGGCAACACATCCGCGATCGGCGTGTCGGCATAGCCGCCAGGTCCGAAACTCCAGGTTCCCCCGAGCATTACCAGGCCCGCCCCCTGATGCACCGCATCCGCCAAAGCTTGAAGAAGTTGCGTTTTTAGGGCGCTTGCCGGCACGTTGCCCAGGATAAAGACCTCGTAGCGACCTGGACGAAGCCGTTCGTTTAAATCGGCCGGGAAGGTTTCCGGCCGACGTGGGTCGAGGATCACCACATCCAAATTCACCTGCTCGAAGCTTCCCAAGGCACGGCGGATCAAAGCCTGCTCGGGACGCGGGGGAAACCCCTCCAAGAAAAGGACATTCACCCCCCCTTTAAGAACCCGGATAAAGCCGCTGCGGCGATTATTCTCCGTAGTCAATTCGCCCGGTTGAGGGACCAACTCCACGACGACTTTGATCTCCCCAGGTGCTGGCAGGCTATAACGGCAACGAAATGCCCTTTGTTCGGTGGAGCCGGCGATGGAAAAACTCTGTTCATCTACCGGGCTCAAAGTTCCCGCGGAATCTTCCGCCAGCAATCGCAACAACACCTTTTTTCCTGCCAAGCCCTCGGCACGAAAGCTGCCGGATATCTCCAGCTGGTTCTTGACGAATCCTCGGTCGGGAATGTGTACATCGGCGAATCCTAAATCCATAAACTGCCCCAGCCCCCGAGGCTGACCGAACGGAACCGCAAAGCAGGCGGTTCCCCACCGGGCAAGCTGCTCGGCGGGAATTTGCGGTGGAACATTCTTCGGAGGCAGTGCCGTCTGCTTACCATCTGTTAAAAGGACAACAGCTAAAACACGCTGACCCGCTTCGAGCCGAGTCAATTCTTCCAGAGCGACCCCAAAGGCAGTTTGCCTTCCCAAGCAATCTTGAGGCAACTGGAGCCCGGTGCGGTTCCAATCCAGGGGATAAAGCGAGTCGTCAAAGCCGTAAAATTTCACTTGTAATGAGTCGGATAACTCAGCCAGTTCGGCCTGATACGCTTGAAGCACTTCTCGAAGCCGGGCAAACCGGGACTGGCCCGAAACCTCATCGGCCACGGACATACTCCGGGATTGATCGATCAAGAAAATGACCGTTGCTGCCTGACGTTCGATCACTTTCTGCACCCAATGGGGCCTAAGCAAAAGAAAAACCAGCAGCAGCCCGGTCCCCGCACGACAAGCTAAAAGCGCGTGCCTCTTGCCGCGGCTGAGGGTGGCCCCACGAGGCCGAATGAGCAGCATGCCCCCCCAAACCAGGCAAAAGAGAGCCACCAAAATGAGGCTATCGAAGACAGGCTCGATGACTAACGGCATACTTTACCGGGATGAAGATTCCCGATTCGCATTCTGCTCTAAAGCTTCACTCCCGTCCCTGCCACCGTGTCCGCTCACTTCGCACGATCCTTGCCGATTGCCAAGGCACGCCAGGAAGTCATCCTTTAAAATCGGGTAGAGCAGGTTTACTCCGGGCAATCGAATCCCTAACGAAAAAAGCGAAAAACCTCGTTTTCCCTTTGCTCCCCAAAACCTTCTTAACCCACCGGTACTCACGACCGAGATCATCTGCGCTCGAAAGTGTTGTCAAGCTCGGAGGCGTTATCAAAACTGTCATCAAGAGAATTTTAGAATTGCGAGGTTTTGCAAAAGCGAACACAAGCGTCGTCGCGCTTAATTTCAAATGTACACCACCCACGACCTTTACTTGTGCAAGCTATTTACGTTGGACGCCCCATCGAAGTTTCCATGAGAAAAAACATCGGAGAACACGCTCCCAATCCGATGCCACGAATCGCCTCAATCCAAGGGTCCCGGTCGCACAACCACCGGAGCTGTCGCGATCCGGGGCCGAATCGCCAGCCAATCGATTCCCTGGAATTCCGGATCCGGAATGGATCGAATTTCCTCCTCGCCTTGGTACGGACACATGGCGTCGATCCAGGCAATGATCCGAAGCCGGCTGATCTCATCCACTTTCACCCCGTAATGCTCCCCACCGGAGCAGATTTCCACCAGCGGACTTTTGTAAGATAAAGCCGTCATCGGCACCGGGGTTTTGTAGGCTGCCGGATCCCGCTGATCGTACCCCTCGACCATCAACATGTTGGCGATGCCAAATCCCGGCGGGACCACCGGCGGGCGTTGGTACGGTGTTCCCCACGTGGGCCAACCGGTTAGCAGAAAGTAAGGCTCCGCAAAACCCAGGAACCCCGGCCGCGGGGTAAGATCGAGTACCTTCACGGCCTCGCCGGTTCCCTGATGACACGGGCCGCAATATTTATCCAACACTGGTTGGACATATCGGGGATAACTGACGGTGCGATCCTGCCAAGGTGGCGGGGTGATTTCGTGGGGCTGCCGGAACATATCGCCCGCGTAGCGCTCGCTAATCGGAGCCCGACTATGAGCCTCGTGACAGCCCATACAACCACGTTTTTCCCCGGGCATCACGTGCACAAAGCTCCGCATGGTTTGTAAAGCTCGATGCTCGGCGTCCAACAACTGAAAATGAAGGGGAATTCCTGGCGGAGCGTAAAAGCAGACCGATCCATCCGCCTCAATCGGCACCGTTCCTATAAGGCGCTTCACACCGTCGGATTGCACCGCCGAGACCACCGGCCCGGTGGAAACATACGGCCTCTGGTACCAATAGGTGTAGGTCTTGTGGTCGATTGTCCAGACTCTTAAAAACCGGGCTTTGCCCCGAAGTGACTCCGGAGCGTTCTGATAGACATCGCCGCTATAGATAATGCCGGGATCGGGGGCATCGCGGTTTTCTCGCGTGGGCCATTGCACCAAATCCGGAAGGACCGGCGGCCGCGGCCGGGGCTGGAGGGGTTGAGCATACCAAATGTTGTGGGTGCCTTCGTAGATCAATTCTCGATTCCCGTCGAGGTCCATGATATACAAAACGAATTTGCCCCCTCGATCGGCGGAAACCAAAAAATCGTATTCCCCCAGGGGATAGGGCGAATAGTAAGCCAGGTACCGGCCGCTGGGATGATACCGCGGCGAAGCCGGCCGCTCGTGCGGGCCATCGCCGGATTCAGGCCAGGGTAATTCCCAGGTAATCTTTCTCAATCCGTCCGGGTAATTGAAGCCTTCTTCCGGATCCAGGATCCCTAAACATCCCGCAAACCAATCGTGATGCGCACTCCCGGTAAATAAGATGCGGTTCGATCCGGGGATAACCCGCGCATCTTTTAGCAGATCGGGCCAAACACTCTGATTCCCCCAAAGCACTTGAACTTGTGTGCCGTTGGGATGCACCGTCCACAGGCCTTGCGCCCGCCATACTGGCTTATCGGTGTATTCCCACCGCGTGTAGAGGATTCGCCCATCGGGCATCACGCTGGGGAGGTAATCGGGTTCATTATTCGCAGAAATCAAACAGATGTTTTTCCCCGAGCGATCACACCGAGCCAACACGAAGGCATTCGTTGGCGGCATGCACCGCACGTAGCTATGGCCCCGGGTAGTCGTGAAGATCAGGTGTTTCCCGTCCGGTAGATAGATCGGGTCCAAATCGTCGTAAGGACCGTCGGTCAACTGCACGAGGCCCGAACTGTCTATCCCGACTTCAAACAGGTGAAAGCTTTTCTCATTATGAGGTTTGAAGCAGAAGGCCACATGCTGGGCATCGAAATCCAAGTCGGGTCGCCAAAACGACCCATGCAGCGCCCCCTGCGGGGCCAGTTGCCGCAGCTTTCCGCCGGGGTGAAGCCCTTCGAGCACAAGAAGCCGTCCCCCAGGCACCGCCATGTACCCGAGGCGATGCCGCGTTTCGTGATTCCATTCCGACCCTTGTGGGAACGGTTGATCGATGAAAACAAGCCGATCGAAATCGATCAACGGATTGCGAAACATCACCTGCCGCTTAATCTTGCGAACTTCAAAATAAAGTTCGCGGTCCTCATGCTCCAGCGGCAAATTTGCAACTCGGCTTTTTAATACGGCAAGTTGCCGGCTCAAATCCTCAAGGGAGGGTGCGCGCGGCATGGCCTCCAAGCGTCGGATCAATTCTTCGGTCCAGCCGATTTCTTCCCGAGTACGCCTCACCGTCGGATGACCATCTGCTTGGAAGAGCCAATCTCGTTCCAGGGCCTCTTGAGCCTCCGCGGGACTGAGCGTCCTTGTGGGGGGCGTCCGAGGCGATACATAAGGGGCAACTGCCTCATGAATCCGTGGGCGGAACTGGATCTGCGGTCCGGCCGCCAAAATCCAAGTGATCCAGGCTGGCGAATCTTCCGGGATTTGCTCCTCAATCAGTCGGCGACATTCCGCGGCCAGCTCGTCAAGCTTCTCCCAGCGATTCCGCTCCGCCGCCGACAATTTCGCCCATTGGCTTTCCGTGATCGGTCGATATTCGGTCAGCAATTCGCACAGCAATTGCGCGGTCCGACGCACCATGCCCTCCTCGGCTCCTGATAGATAGGCGTGCAGGGTCCAATGAGTGTATTCGGCCAGCCGTGCGCAATCGTCCGGAAATTCCGCGCGAAGAAGCTGCGTCAAAACCGGCGCCGCAACAGCCCGAGTTTCTGGCGGCAGGGACGCTAGCTGATTACGAATCGCCGCAACCGTCTGTGCGAAATCGGCATGGCGGACATACACCTGCCGAGCCAAATCGGCCGCCTGCTCCTGCTGAGCCAAAATCGATTTCAATCCGGCTTGATAGATTTCCGCCAATTCGCGATCACTCAACGCCCGGGCATAGATCCGCAATTCGTCGATTCGCCCCTGAAAGTTCTCGCCACCGTTTAAGGAACCGATGCACCCCGGTGCGCTTCCGCCTGCTTGCAGCTTGCCGGATCGCTCCAGTTCACCAATCTTCCGACCGTCGAAGAAAACACGCATGAATTGCCCGTCATAGGTCGCGGCACAGAAATGCCAAAACCCATCGAGCACATCCTCGGGCCGCAACGGCGCATCACACTCCACATATCCGTCGATATGAAGGCCGAGTGATAAGATCCTCCCATCATGCTGGAAAGAGAATAAGACACGCCGGTCGCCATCTTCCTTGCGAAAGATTTCGCGGTAGGCGCTTAGCGCTTCCGGGCTCACCCACGCGCAAAGAGTAATTTGGCTCAATTGTTCCCAAACAGGGTGCGGCCCACACCGCACAAGATGGGTACCGGAGAGGTGCACCGCACTGCCCGCGACCCCGGGTGCCGATTGGATCGTACCTCGCCGGTCCGCGGAGGGCTGGGCATGCATTCCAAAGGGGCCCGAATCGTAAAGAGTTTGCCCATCGTATCGATCAAAGGACCAATAAGCCAGAAGACCATCGTGCGCTTCGCGATCGGTGGTTTCGCCTTCCTGGGTAATAGCGGGGCCGGTAATCGCCGCGATCAATACCAGGATCGCAATCATAGCGATCCATTCCCTAGGCAAAACCACCTTTCTTCCGCGGCTAACTCGTTTACAGTTACCCACAGCTTACCTCCCCGGCAAAAAGGGCAGACGGAACGATGCAAACACGCTTCCGAAAACACGCGGAATCGACGCCGGTGCTCAGGGCTAGTACATTCCTGCTCAAAGCTCAGAATCTCTGGCTTCACGTCGAGATTTACGAACCTTCCCCCGCCTTGCCGAGGAAAGATATTCCGCCACTTCACCGAAGCCACAAACTCGCACGCTTGAAAAAGGCAAATTTCGGTCCTCGGGCGGCCTTGACTTCCCGCTACAGATTCCATTACCGGCATCTGAGGACCAACTCCCGCTCCAGAGTTTCGGGGCGGCATGCTCTGCGACGGCGGTGCTTCGTCTTCACAGGGCGGTGATGGGCAGCCCCTCGTTTTCCAAATTTCGCAATAGTTCCGCAAATTCGCGGAGGATTCGCCACGTCGCACCCCAGACGCGGTATCCCAAACACATAAATTCGGCTTTTTCGGCTGCTTGCCCGGTGGGGATGGCGGGGCTTTGGCCCACAAAAAGCGGCAAGCCTCCACCGCTCGTGCCTTCGGGCATTAATTCTAGCAGCGTGCGCAGAGGCAGCTCCAGCACCCCGGATACCTCCCGGGGATTGGGGGCGAATTGCGGCCTACAAAAGCTGACGGCCATTACCGGCTGCACCAGAAAGCGGCTACTGCGGACGTAAACCGGGCTGAGCAGCCCCGCCAATTCCAACGGGTGTCCCGGGCAGCCCAACTCCTCGTAGAACTCGCGAATTGCCGCCTCCTCGAAAGACTCCCCCGATTCAATGGCCCCACCGGGCAGACAAACTTGGCCGGCATGCTCCGGCAAATGCGTGGGCCGCACTAGCAGGGGCACATGACAAATTCTCCCCTTCGGATACACGAAAATCAACACGGCTGCCAAGCGGGGTTTTAGGTCGCACTTTTCGGCACTCGGCTTGTCCCCGATTCCTGGGGCCCCAAGCCCCGGCTGCCGACCCCAACGATCTGCTTCGATGAGCCAGTCAGATTTCCCCTCCGGCATTTGCCGGTCTGAAGGTGCGGCCAAACGGCGCCGCAAATGCCGCAAGAGCTGTTCAATATTCTGTGCCATCGGGCTTATGCCATCAGGGATTTTGCCTTTTCGGTTTGACCAACCGGAGGCAATCGCTTGCCGTTTATAGATTCGGTTTGCTTGTGTCCTCAGTATGATATGCGAAGGCTGGGGCGGGTGTCGGCCGGATTTGTCAGGGCTTTGCGGATTTTATCCGGGCGGCAATAGTCCATTTTTTTATCCACGGGGAGAAGTTTTTCTCTCCCAGCCAAACGAAGCCCGAATTTAGCAACACCATCCCAAGATCCGTCGAAGTAGCCCTCGGGGGTTGCGGCAAGCCACTCGTTTCCGTCTCTCCACGTGAAAAGGGCGACGAAGCACTTGCCGGTTTCCACGTCCTACACCCGGGCACTGCCCTCCCATGATCCCGTGACAATCTTTCAAGCATCCGCTATGAAGGCGACGACATCGATCGCAGCCGGAGTATTCACCTTGAACGATTCTCGGCAGGCCGGGACGCGTTGTCAATTGAAGGGTGCACTTTGCTCGGCGCTCCGACACGCTGTAAACTAGCAGGTTGGGGACCAACCTTTGAGGATTTGAAAAACGCAGGATTTAAATAACGGGCACTCAGCCGCCCCATAACCCATTGCCGGTGCGGCCCGACGGTTTGGAGGCCCAAGCTTGCCTCCACGATCCGCCGTGTGATTCGTAAACCAGTCGCGGGGAAAGTCATGAGGCTTATCTTCATCGCCATCATGCTGTGGGTCATCACGGGTAGTTCGAGTGTTTCGGCAGATCAAGGACGGCCTGGAGCTACCGGCCCACATAAAGATTTCAAGCAAGCTGATTGGGAATGTGAAACCGAGAGCAAGCCGCGAGAAATCCGGGATTATTTGGCTTATGCGGAGGTGCAGGCAAACGCAGATGATCCGCTTCCGCGCGACGAGGCACAATATCAGGACGGTGTAAAACAGGACACGCCGCGTAGCCTTCCTCCTGGAGCCCTTGGGCCTGCGCGGACGGTGCCGTCAACCGCAGAAAAGCCGGAAATTATCAGCACGCTGAATGTGCCCTACGGCCAAAGCCCGGGGGTGGGGGCGAATCTCCTTTCCCTCGATATTTATGCACCTCAGGGTGCTAAGGGTTTGCCGGTGATGGTGTACGTGCATGGGGGTTTTTGGATGCTCGGCGACAAAACCCACACCGCGCACATGCCGGCTTTTTTCTGCGGACATGGTTTTGTATTTGTGAGTGTCAATTACCGGCTGTCGCCTGCCGTGAAGCATCCCGTGCACATTGAAGACGTGGCACGGGCCGTGGCCTGGGTCCATGACCACATCGCGCAGCATGGGGGAGATCCGGCTCAGATTCTCCTCATGGGTCACTCGGCAGGAGGTCACCTCGTCGCGCTTCTGGGTACGGATGCCCGGCGACTGGGGGAGTGCGGTAAGCCGCTTTCAATCCTTCGGGGGGTGATCCTGCTGGACCCGGCACCGCTGGATATCCGCGATGCCGTGGCCAACGAGCGCCGCACAGATCGCTCCTTTCGTGCAGTCTTTGGTGAAGAACCGGCAGCGTGGGCCGATGCCTCGCCGATTGTTCACGCCGCAAGGGCGAAGGACTTGCCGCCGTTTCAGATCGTGATCGCCTCCGGCCCGGCCCTTGCCAAGAAGAAAAGTCGCATGGAGGTATTTGCCGCCGTAGTGCGTGAGGCCGGTAGCCGGGCGGAAATCGTGGATGCCTCCGCCGTACGCAACCACCGATCGCTCCGGACCGAGTTCGGCGCGGCGGATGACCCCGTTTGCAAGTCTGTTTTGGAATTCATCGAAAGTGTGCGATGCGGCAAAGCCGACCCGGGCTTAGACGCCGAACCCACATTGCAGCGGGAGTCTCGGCACGGTTGAACGCGCTTGAAGGTGATTTGCCCGAGTGGCGCGAATTAGTCCCGCTTATTCCCGCGGTTAGTCACCTGAGGTAATTTAATCGCCTTCGAGCGCTTCCACCGCGGCACCGGCAACACCGGCACCGACTTTATCCCCGACGTGATATCCGCCAAATGCGCCTGCAATTCCCCCAATCCATGCCCCGATTGCCGTACCCAACCCTGGGCAAATGGCCGTTCCAATAGCCGCGCCCGTGATAGCGCCATAATATCCCCCGGCGGCACCGACTGCGCATCCGCCGGCAAAGCCGCCTGCATTCTCGGCATGGGCGCGAAGCCGTGCTTTCTCCCCGATTTCGCCGCGATCATAAGAAGCCTCGACCTCCATCGAGTATTGCGTTCGTACCGCAAAATCAATGGCCACACCTGCAACCCCCAAAGCTTTGGCTGCTCCCGGCACGGCGACTTTCGCCCCAGACTTAAGAGCGCCGGTAGCAGACGGGCTTGGCTTCGCGGCTGCGGGAGGGATGCCACTTGCTGAAACGCTTGGGGGATTTGCAACCGCTGGGGTGGAAGGCGTGCCGAGCGCGAGGGCTTGTCCGCCGCCGGCAGATACCGGAGCGGGGCCGGAAGTGCGAGGCATCATCTGAGATGGAACTTTCACCTGTTCGGTTCTTATCGCGCCACGAGCCGCACCCGAGGTAGTTCCCCTGAGCCAGTGCTCGCCAGGCTCTGCCGGTTGCCGGCTAGCGTTTTGGCTTCCACTTTTCGAGGGCGAACCGGCATGGGTTACGGGACTCGCCGGGCCAGAAGCTGAGCGGGCCGCGGTGCTGCCTTTGCCGTTTGTCGGCGCATTCGGCGAGATGACACGCAGATGGGCTTGCAGGAGGTTGTCCGCCCGTTTGGCAAATTCATTAGATACTCGATAAATGTTTTCTGCTTTGACCCGCGTGCCGCGGCCCGCGACGTGTTCTGTCCGGACTACCCATGCTTCAAGCCTGCCGTCTTTCGCAGCTTTGAGAACTTGCAGAGCTGCATCTCTTTCTTTTTGCGACGTTTTCGGATTAGAAAGGGTGCGATCGGCCACTTCGAGAGCCCAGGGGATGCTGCCCTGTGGGTGTCCGTATGCCATGCCGGGTTGACTCGTACCGCCTTTGGCTTCGACCACAATGACCCGTCCGTTTGGGGCGAGGTAGACCTGATCAAAACCGTGAGGCAGATTCTTGTTTTTCGAATTTAAGATGCAGATCCAGCCATTCCGCTTCGCCAACTTTTCCGCACCCAATTCGCCAAGAAATTCGGCAATCTCAATACGCTTATGGATCGCATCGGGGTTGCCCAACTCCCAGCCATCTCGTTGATTAAAGATGGGATCTTTGCGGACATCGATCTCGGTGATATCAACAGATGATATCAACAGAATGGTGTTGAGCGGCCGTAGCGGGAAGCTCTGCCACTGCTACCTGGGCTTGAGCATCCGCAGTACCTAAGTAAAGTGCCAAAATGGTGACAATTCAGATAAGCAAGCTCGAGAAAGTCATGTCCACTTTCCCTTTCGCAAGGTTCTTTCCTAATGGTGACTCAACCAAACTCCCGGCAAGACGATCGACCTTACGGATCGCTGAAAAGGATTAATTTTTATCGATCAACCTTGCCTCCCCCGCAGCGGAAGGGAGCCACCTAGTCACCGGCTGGGCCAAATCAGGAACGCAGGGTATTCGCTCACTTTTCGCGGGGCCTTGTGCCCAATCGCAAGGCAGGGTCCCCACTCTGCTTATCGGAAGTGGGGAAAGGAATCTTTTTGCCGAACCGGCTCAGCCTTCCAGTGGATCTTAAACTGCCCTTAACTTTCACTGGTTACCTTGTCGTAGAACTCGACGTAGCTATTTTTCTTTTCCAGAGAAGACCGCGCTTCAATCGCCGCCCGGGGGTGTAAATTCAGTTGGCCCGTGATGTTATACTGGACATACGGTCCCCACTCCCACTGCTGCCGGAGCGGCTCAATGTGTTTTTCCAAAAACTCGTAAATATGGCGGATTCGAAACTTAGGGTTACGGAGGAAACCGATCAAAAGTTCCGTCGGACAGTTGCCGGCACCGCGACCTAGTCCCCCGAGCGAAGCGTCGACGCGATTTGCCCCATGGATAATCGCCTCGATCGTATTGGCGAAGGCCAACTGCTGGTTGTTGTGCGCATGAATGCCCACCTCTTTTCCGACCGGTCGGGCGAAGTTCAAATACTTCTTGACCAATAGTTCCACCTGCTCCATATAAAGCGAGCCGAAGCTATCGACCACCACCAGCACATGGGCCGGCGTTTGCACCAAAAGTTCGAGGACCTGATCGATCTCCGTCTCCGTATTGCGGGAAATGGCCATGATATTCGCGGATACTTCATACCCGCAATCAACCGCGTGCTTGATCATTTCCACCGCTTCCGAGACCTGGTGGGCATAAAAAGCCACGCGGACCATGTCGACCACACTTTTATCTTTCGGCGGAATATCGGACTTCCAATCCGACTTACCGGCATCGATCATCACAGAAAGCTTTACCGGTCCCGGATTATCGCCCACAATTCGCCGAATGGTGTCCTCTTCGCAGAACATCCAACGGCCGTATTTATCCGGGGCGAAGAATCGTTTCGCATTCCGGTAGCCGATTTCCATGTAGTCAATTCCGGCGTTGACGCACGTTTCATAAACGCCGCGAACAAAACTTTCGTCGAATTGATGGCTGTTCACCAAACCGCCGTCGCGGATGGTGCAATCAAGCACTTTCAATTCTGGTCGATACGTGATCCACGGTGCTGGCATCGAACCGCTCTCCTTCGAATCTCAGCTTCAAGTCTTAAATAAACTACTCACTCGCAAACGCCCACTCACTCACCGGATGGCTCAATCCCCCGGCATGGCCGTGACCCATATAGCGGGTCGTCCAACCATTTTCCCCCTTCAAAACGCTGCAGAAATCTCCTTCTTCGATACGCTGGAAAACTGCTCCCTTTAAACGCAAGAAAATTTCTCCCTTTAACACGCAAGAAACTTGGAAGGGGCAAAGTCGACGACCTCTCCACCGAAACTACCTGCTTTAATGCACAGAGGGCTTTTCTGGAGGTGGCTTTTCCGGGGCCCACGGAAAGGCTTCCGCCGAAGCCTTGAAAGTAATATCCACAAGTGCCTTAAAAGTAGGAATGATACTTGGGATTTCCGGTCCATACCAGGGCGGACCGCGGACGGAAGACCCCGCCGATTACCCAAGTTTGTTTCCACTACGGAGTGCCGCCAAGCATCCACCGATGAATGGCCAGGCGTATGCATCCCATCAGCGGCTCGCGCACCACTTCGATAGGCTCCGGGGCGAAATTGTACAGTTTTAGTTTCGCCAGAACATTTTCCCGGAAAAAAATGCTTCGCGAAAGTACTCCCCCGGATAAAGCCAACGGAAAGGGACCATCAAAACCTAGCCTTCGAGCCACTCCCGCCACAAGCTCCGCGAGATCCCGGGCAGCTTGCTCAACGATCCGCGAGGCGACGATGTCGCCCGATCTGGCTATTTTGACAACTCCCCTAGCTAAACCGGCAACACGCTGGGGATCGCCGGCAAGTTTGGCGGTATACCCCGGTAATTCTGCCACAGACTTTAATCGCAACTCACTGAACACAAACTGTGTCAACTGAGTCGGGTGATCTAACCCATCGGCAGCCCGACATACCGCCCTGAGTGCCGCAAGGCCGATTTGATATCCACTCCCTTGATCCCCGAGAAAATACCCCCAACCTCCGGCACGGGCCGATCGTTGCCGGCGATCTTGGCCCCAGGCTATCGAACCTGTACCGGCCACCAAGGCAATTCCCCATAAACTGGGAGAAGCCGCCGCCAAAACCGCTAAAGGATCCGGGACAATCTCCACGCATGAAGCCACTTGTTTCGACCGCATCCACTCAAGAAGCGCAGCTTGCCGCTCCGCAGTCCCAGAACCCGCCCCCGCTAAGACTGCAAAGTTGAGCTTTCTTGGTACGAGGCCGGCATTTCGGCAAGCTGCCGCCATTGCCCGTTCAATATTCTGGGTAGCCTCCTCAAAACCTACCGCCACGGGGTTGCCGGCACCGGCTTTCCCTTTGCCCAGGATTCGAAAGCTGCCTCCGCCCGCCACCCGAGCCACGCATGCGGCGGTTTTCGTCCCGCCGGCATCGATGCCCAAGACTAAGGCCGTCTTCGCAGACACCACTGGCTTCTCGAACGCAAAAATCAAAAGTTAGGTAACGGTTTACAACGCAAACCTTGCGGGGAAAGCCCGGATTTCAAATGCGCTTTACCGTACGAGCGAAGTCTTTCGGCAAAATCATGCGCCAAAATCATTGAAACCTGCCCTGGGCCATTGACGCCCTCGCATTCGGAAAGCTTGACGGCATTTTCGGCGAAAAAGCCCGAGGGAAGTGATGGTCTGGACTTGCCTCGATTATGCCGCGATAGCTCGGAGATCGTTCCTCGCCGAATCTCTCGAGGCGTCTCGCTTCTTATTCCTCGTTTGCTTTACTTTCCGTCGTCGAGGAAGTTCTATTTTTGGTTTTCGCCGATCTTTTCGCTACCGGAGGTCCCATCGCGACGAGCTACCTTTTGCAAATCCTCCGCTTCCAGCACGGCACGCAGATGTCCTCCGGATTCCGCAAGCTTAGCCCGAGCTAAATCGGCAGAAATGCCCAGGCGATACGACACGATGGCCGTCTTCACCTCCCCGCTACAGCTTTGCAAAAGAGCCCGAGCTTTCTCCCCATCCAACCCCGTCAACGTGGAGACGATTCTTTGAGCCCGGTCCCAAAGTTTTGTATTTGTTGCGCGAAGGTCGACCATGAGATTCCCGTAGGTTTTCCCGAGCAGAACCATCGCACCTGTGCTGATCATGTTGAGGACCATTTTGGTGGCGGTGCCGGCCTTAAGTCGCGTGGAGCCGCTCAAGACCTCGGGTCCCACGATGGGGGCGATCACCAAATCGCACGTTTGTTTGAGAGCAGCATCCTCATTGCAGGTAATGCCGATGGTGGCAGCGCCGAGTTGCCGCGCATACTGAAGCCCCGCCAACACGTACGGAGTCCGCCCGCTGGTTGCAATTCCTACAAGAACGTCTGCCCCCGAAAAACCGATGCTGGCAAGGTCGGCGACTGCGGCCGGCCCCTGATCTTCCGCCCCCTCGACGGCGCGAACCATCGCTTGGATTCCGCCTGCAATCACGCCCACCACCATCTCAGGCGGGGTATTGAACGTGGGAGGGCACTCGGCCGCATCAATCACGCCCAATCGGCCTGAGGTTCCCGCCCCTAAGTAAACCAACCTCCCGCCCCGACTCAGGCGGTCTGCCACAAGCTCGATGGCCCGCGCAATCGCCGATTCTTCGCGAGCTACTGCCGGGGCCACCTTGCTATCCTCCGCGTTCATGAGACGGACAATTTCCAGCGGACTCAGCCGATCAAGCTGCTCGGAGGCCGGATTTCGGGCTTCGGTCGTTAAACTGCCTAAATCGTTCATGCTTCGTCCGCGGGAAGCCCCCCCTCATGCAGCGGCTATTTGGTGAGCCAAATCAGCAGGGGTGAAGCGATGAAGATGGAGCTATAAGTACCAACCGTAATCCCCACCAGCAACGAAAACGTGAACGCATGAATCGCCTGCCCGCCACCGACGTAAAGAACGATCATGACAATAAGCGTCGTCACCGCGGTGAGGATCGTCCGGCTAAGCGTTTGATTAATGCTTTTATCAATCATCTCCACCGTCAGGCGCGGGGCACGGCCTTTTACCTCCCGAATCCGGTCGAAGACGATGATCGTATCGTTCAGCGAATAACCAATAATCGTTAGGAATGCCGCCAGGACCGAGAGGCTGATCTTGAACTCATCAATCAGCAAAAAGCCAAGGAAGTTGGCCAAGTAGGCACTCAGAGCAATGGCACCCAAGGTGATCAGCACGTCGTGAATGAGGGCCACCACGGCAGCCAATCCATAAATCACCCGCTGAAACCGCAGCCAAATGTAGGCCACAATAAACACCAAACTGCTGAGCACCGCAGCAATCGCCACCACCCGAGTACCTACGGCAACCGCTCCACCCACCGTGTTGATCGAAGGAAAGTACGGCGTATCGTTAACCCGGGCTTGCACCAACCGGAGGATTTCTTCGGCTACCGCTGGAGCCAGAAAAACTTCTACCTCCCATTCGTGAGCAGCCAACTCGGTTTCGTTTCCGTCCGATACCGTGCGAATCTTATAAGCGACATTACCGGTGATTTGCCCCGCTTTTTGCTCCTGCTCGATTGCAGCGGCCAACAGTTGATCCACCGTCTCGTAAACCACCGCCTGTTCAAAGATCAACCGGGCCACCGTGCTGGAAGCCTGGGCCCCCTCAGGAGATTCCCGTGCCGGCGGAGCCGTGGGCTGAGCCGCCGCAGCCTCGGATGCCGGCGCGGCCCCGGGGGCTGGCGACTTGGCCTCGGTTGTCACCCCGCCGAATGCCGAAACATCCCCCAGGGCAGGTTCGGCCGCCAGCGTTTCGGCCGTGGGATTCTCTGCGGAAGCTGCCGTCTGATTTGCACCTTGGAACCCCACCGCACTTTGGATGATTTGCAGACCTACCAATCCGGCCGAAGTTCCCCCCATCACCAGCGCACCAGGCTGCCTTGGCCGCTGGGTCCAAGCGGATTCCTCCGGCCTGGCGGCCGAGTTTATCCTCGCATTCGAGCCTGTGCCCCTCCGCAAGCTTCCCACTTGTTGGGGTGAACTTACCAGTTCATACCGCATCGAGTAATGGGCCAATTGCTTACCGAAAACCTCTTTGATTCGGCGCTGCACCTCGGCAAACATCTCGCTGGGATCGGCGTTGGGATCCATCCCCCGAACTCCGGAGGTATTGACGATGAAGTGCCGCCCGGGCGTGGGGTCATCCAAACGTCGCACATCACTGATGGCCAAATCTTGCAAGCCGACCCCTTGATCGCCCAACTTTGCCCGCACCAGGCCGATGTCTTGCGGTTCGGTAAATTCAACTTCGATCGAGACCCCACCTGTGAAGTCGATATCCAGTAGCCCTTTGCCCCGTGCGAATACAGCCAAGATGCCAATGACAATCAAAACGACCGAGCCGGCCACTGCAATCGGGGCTTTCTCCATAAAACGAATACTAGGAGTGGCGAAGAGCCGCATCATTTTCAGCCGGCTGATCCATCGCTGACGCTCCGCCACATCGAAAAGCACACGACAGCAATAGATCATCGCGAACATGCTCATGACCACCCCCAACCACAGGGTCACCGCGAAACCTTTGATTTGGTCTCGGCCAATGACGTACAAAACGGTGGCAGTAATCAGCGTGGTCAAATTCGCGTCCACAATCGCCGACATAGCCCGCCCGAAGCCGTTGCGAATTGCCATCCGCAGAGCCGCCCCCCGATCTAATTCCTCCCGGATGCGTTCGTAAATGATCACATTGGCGTCGACCGCCATACCGAGCGTAAGCACTAGTCCAGCAAGACCCGGCAAGGTGAAGGCCGCCCGAATCGAGATCATCACCGCCAGAATCAGCAGCACTGTTTGGAGTAACCCCAGACAAGCAATCACCCCCGCAAACCGGTAGTACACAATCATGAATATGCACACCAGAACCGCGGAGATGATCATCGCTTGGGTTCCCCGCCGCACGGTGTCTCGCCCTAAGGTAGGACCGATCACAAGCTCGCTCACCGGTTGCTCGGACAAGGTGGCGGGTAAACTCCCCGCGTTGAGCACATCGACCAGGTCTTGCACCTCCTCGCGGGTAAATCGGCCGGTAATCTCGCCATGGGTAAAGATCGTATCCCGAATTGCGGGGGCCGAGTACAGGTATCCGTCCAGGATGATCCCCAGTTTCCGTTGAAACGCTTCCTGACCTTCTTCCGGGAGATTATTGCCGGTAAGACCACCGAACCGCGCTCCTCCTTCCTGATTGAAAGTGAAGTAAACACACGGCGCCCCGGTCCGGTCAAACCCCGGGGCGGAATGAACGAGAAAAGCCCCCGTCACATCGAACGGATCCTTGACCACCAAAACTTCGGTGAACTCATAACCGAATTTGGGGTCTGTTCGCTTTCGAGTGGCGATCTCCGGATAAACCGCGACATCATTCTCGCGGCCCCTAGTGATCGGCACCCACCACGCCAAAAGCCTTCCCTCCGGGTCGCGAAGCTCGCGATCGGGGCGCTGCATGGCCTGCTCAATGAGTGTGGCATGATCGCGGTTATTGGCCAGGATGCGGAATTCCAGCGTCCCTGCGGCCGAAATCTTCCGCTTAATTCGTTCGACTTCCTCCCGATCGGCCTCGGGAATGATCACTTCGATTTGGCTGTCACCTAGCGGGCGAATGGTGACCTCCTTGACACCCCCCGGGTTTACCCGCCGACTTACCGCCTGAATCAACTTATCGATTTCCACCACGCGCGGTCCCTCGGCCATCACATCCAGCTCTGCCGCCGGCACCGGACTGATTGACTGGGCCGTAGGTTCGGCGATTTCATAGACGAGAATCACGCCGCCGCGAAGGTCAATCCCCCGCCGCGGAGGCCACCCCATAATCATGATCGCCCAGCCGGCGAAAAACGTCAAAAGCACTATGGCAAACCGGGTTTGATAATCCGGCATTCTCCACCGGAGCGCCGCCACCCGCGCAAGCCCCAACCCTAGGCCAAGCACCAACACGACCGCCGCGAATCGTGCCCATCCGGTTTGACGCCAATCGCGACTGGCGACTTCTTCTTCGTCTGCCGTAGGGGGGAGGGTGGTGGCCGCCGGCTGAGAGTCGGCCCCAATCCCCATCCCTTGTGCCGGTAGGCCAGTGCCTCCCTCGCCGGTTTGACCCCCCGAACCCTGTTGCGGCGGTGCTACGGGTGTCGAACCCTCTTTTGCAGCAGGGACCCCCAGGATGTTTGCCGCCGATGACTCGGTCGCATCGCTCGGCCCGGTTACTTCGCTTGCCCCGCCGGCAGTCGCAGTGCTAGCAGTTGTCGCACCGGTGTCCGAGGAAACCTGAGCCGAAGATTCCCGACCTTGGGATCCTCCGGCGCTAGCCGCGGCGGAATCACCGGCGTTTTCTCCCGCCGCTGCCTGGACCGCGGGCTGAGAGTCTGAGTTTGACGCTTGACTACTGGTCTCCTGAGTCTCAGAGGCAGCTTGAGCTATTCCGGCTACCCCCAAATTGCCGATCGCCACACTCCCCAGATGTTCTACTCCTTCGGATGCCGACCCGGCGAAAGAGGCCTGAGTGAGAGGAGAAAGGGGATCTAAACTCGGCCCGGTAAGGCTTTGGACGGCGATTGCCGTGGCCACGACCAGAGCAATCCAAAGAAGGTTTCGCAGCGCAAAAAGCCGCCCTAGTCGGCCGACCAGTGCATCTTGCCCAAACCACACGAAGCTTCGTGCGGTCCTTACCCCGTTTCCATAGTCTGGCCCATTGCCCAGAAGGCTTTTTTTGCTCTGATCGTCCTGATCTAATCTACCCATCCTACACTTCGAAGACTCGAACATTCCCATCACCCGATTTTCTCGAACTTTACTCATCAAATTCCCACCGCCATTTTCCTAAATTCCCGCCGCGACTCTCCGCTATCGGCCGCTTAAAAGATTGTTTTTTAGATGGAAATTAGGCAGTATTGTTTTGAAGATGCAAATTAGACGGTTGAGAACCCGGCCGAAAACACAAACGCTTTGCACGGTAACAAGTTGCACGGTAACAAGATATAAATGCTCTGAGGAAAACGAAGACAGCTTTGTTTCCTCGCCTATTTGGCTCACATACTTCGAGCGATTGCTCCCGGTGTTAACTCCCCAAAGAGTTACAAACCTGGACTCGAAATAAAGGTACTGCTATAGCGAATCGCTTCCCCGCCTTTAATCCCCTTCAATACCCTTGCTCCAAAAAATTTGTGATCTTCTGTTAACACTGCGTGATCTTACGAAAATGCGTGATTTTACAAGATTCAGTCGGTTTTGCCGTCCTTGAAGGCAGATGCACGATCAGCCTCAGGCTCCTCGCCCAGGACTCGGGCAATGGCACCCAGAGTTACCTTCAGCTTTACATTAGCCGCATCATCGACCTTGATCGTCACCTCATCGGCCTCCCGCCGCACGTTGGTCACCACCCCGTAAATGCCGCCGATTGTGATGACCCGATCATTTTTCTTCAAATTGGCCAACATTTGCTGGATTTTTGCGCGCTCCTTTTGTTGAGGCCTAATCAGCAGCAACCAAAACAAAAAGAAGATGGCAATAATCGGCCACAAAAGTCCGAAGATGCTCGGCCCGCTTGGATTGGGGGGTGATCCGGTCGAATTATCCTCTTCTTGTTGGGCAAGCAAGTACTCGCCGAGTAATCCTCCAGAGTTGTTTACCCCTCCAACACTCATCAATTTCGCCCCGTTATGAGCAATCCAACTTTCAGGAAGCGAAAAACCTCTGGCGGGAGGCAAAAAACCTCCTAAATCAAAACTTTGAAGGTAAACGATGGCAGATTCGGTTTGGCAAGTACTACCACAAGCCTGGCGGGAAAGGCACTCGCCCCAATCCATCCAGCAGCCAACCAGACATAGAACCAAACCGGCAAATCTCCCCTGCGGGATGCGACAAAACCTCCCCGAATTGTCAGACGGGCCGGTGATTTTGGTAACGTGAGGAGAACGCAGGACTAAAGGAAAAGATGTAAGCACATTATTTCCCCATATAAGGTTGGTGGACTTACGTCTAAAAACGAATTGTGAAACCTTTAAACTTCACCAAATCTTTGTAAGCATATCTTTGGAGGTCCAGTGGCTAAACATCAGTATATTGGTCACCTTGGTCCGCGACAGTTCGAGTTCGATGATCCCCATCGCGCCAAACGACCTCAAAAGCTAAACGACCTCAAAAGCTAGTCGTGCAAAACCGCAAAAAATGATTTTGTTACGTTCGGGGTTGTCAGCAGGGGACTAGGGAATTCCGGAGATTGCCGTAGCGGTAAGTAACCCGAGAACTTCGGTTTTCCAAGTCCTTTACCCTTCGAAACCTCCGCTGATTCTGGTTGCCTACGGCCGGTTGAGCCAATTCGTGTATTTCCCACTTTACACAAATCCCGGGTGCGAAGTTAGTCTTCGTAACCGATTGAGCGTAGCAGGCAATTCATGATGGCCTGCGAAGCTCGTCGGCCCCTCCTGACCGAAATGTTCATAAGTCAAATAATGTATATGAATTATGATTGTTTGTTCTCGTTTTACTCGCATAAGAACTCGCATAAGAACTGGGGAGGCTGAGATCCAATATTTCCGCAACCTCAATACCACTTCCGCGGGTGTGCCACCGCGCTTATCACGGGGAAATCGCCGCGCCCGACAGCGCTCGCTGTAAAGCCTCAAGGATAATTGATTCGGCCTTACTCCTCTATTCCCTCACTCCTCTATTCCCTGTGCTCCGCCGCGTTTAAGGGATTAATTCAGATGCTCAGCCGAAATCCATTTGCGGCGACGCGGATGAGCGAAGAAATTTCGTTTATTCGGCCTACCGCAGGCGTGGAAGGACCACCGGCGCTGGCTATGGCTCACCCCCCAAATGGGCAAAGAACAAAGAGGTCTTGGAGTGCTCAAATCATTGGTAGTACAGACCTTAGCTGAAAGCTTCCCGCCGTGATGAAGCCGCGTTTACCGTCGGGAAACGAGTATCGCGGCCCCCTCATCGCAAAAACTAAACAAATCGAAAAAACTAAACAAAAAGCCCGACACCACGATCGCCGGGCCCTCAAGAAAGCTCGGGGATTATGATAAATCGGATCATCGCGTTGGACAAGTGCGATCGCCGGGTTTCGCCCCCTCGCAGATGGCCAGGGAGAAAAAAGGCCACAAGAAGGTGGCGGAGGGCCGGAGAAACCGGCCGTTACATTCCGCGCATGGGGTGCGCCAAGGCCATGGAGGCACAACGACCTAGACGCATCGCTGCGGGAGCGCAGTTTCCCAAATACCTTCAGATACCGAAGGCATGTAAGTCAGAAATCCGGGCCCGCAGCGTGAACGGCGCGTAGGGCAGTTAACTGAATCGGACAGCTTCCCCGGCCTCAAACCGATGGTTTGCTAAACTCGCGTCAAACCGATGGTTTGCTAAACTCGCGTCAAACCGATGGTTTGCTAGAAAGGCTAACTGGAAAAACGGATGAGCAACACGTCATCATCGTGAATGACGTAATCTTTGGACTCTTGCCGCACGAGGTGCTGCGCACGCACCTCGCGTTCTCCGCCGAGTCGCACAAGGTCTTGAACCCTCATCACTTCGGCCCGAATAAAGCCCCGGGCCATATCCGAATGGATCAACCCTGCAGCCTCCAGTGCAGTACCACCCTTTCGGAGAAGCCAACTGCGGACCTCGCGAGCATTGACGGTGAAAAAGAGCATCTGCCCTGCCGCATCCATAATCAGACGCAGCAGTTGGTCTCGCGTCACCCGATTCTCCGAAAGAAGACCTTCGAATTCGGCCCGTTCTTCGGGCTTCATTCCCTCGAGCTCCAGTTCCAAAGCGACGGGAATGGCGACGGCGGGAATACCCGGCGGCAACCCGGCAACCCATTCGGGGGGCACTTCCGAGCTTTCGCGGGTATTGAAAACAATCATCCGCGGTTTTTCGGTCAGCAAGCGGAAGGCCCGGGTAAATTTGAGCTGCTCTTCGCTCATTCCGGATTCGCGGATGGGCCGCCCTTGATCCATGGCTTCCAGCAGTTCCTCCAGCACCTTGAGTTCCCGGACAAGCTGCTCGCGTTCTTGATGCGGGATGGGTTTTTTTAGGCTGGCTTGAATCCGCTCGATCCGCCCGGAAACCACCTCCATATCAGCGAGGAGGAGATCCTCCTCGAAGGATTGCCAGTCGTCGGCGGGGTTTTCGACTTCGAAGGCGCCAATCACCAGGACCAGACAGCCCGCTTCGCGAATGGTGGCCAGCCGCGCGGCATTGCCCTGGTGTGTTCGCGCCAGTCCTTGAGTGTCGACAATCTCAAGCGAAGCCGGCGTCACCTTCTTTGGTTGATACAACTGGCGGAGTTGCTCCAGCCGCGGTTCGGGGATTGCCGTGGTAGCCCCGTGGGCTGACCTTGAGCCGCTGACGTCGGGCTTGCAGCCGGTTAACCACTCGAAAAGAGCGCTTTTACCGCTCCCTTGGTAGCCGACAAGTCCCACTTTCATGGCACGCCTCCTTTGATGGGCCGGAGACGGATAATAAGCACAATCATTATTATCGCCTGGATTTCGCCCGGTAGCCAGCGGTTACCGAGGGCTCCTCAAGTCGGCAAACTTTCCCGGAGTTACCAACCCCCCTAAAATGACGATAACCGATAGGGGGACAAAACACACGGTCGTTTCGCTGGTATGAGGCCCCTGAATGGGCGGCTTTCACACGTATTGGCGATAACGTTCCGTTTACCGGAGAAAGCGTAGTGGTTTGTCAGAATCTTGCCGAAGCGCAGATTCGGCAGTATTACAGGGAACCTCTGAGCAATTCGTGGTTGAGGGCGCTTGTTTGTTTTGATTTCCTATGTGGGCAGTGATGGAGCATGGCAAGGATCGTGATATCCGCACGCTTGCCGAGGCTTTGCGCTGACTCGTAATGAATAGGGGTATAATTCTTGGATTCCCGCTTGGCGGCGGAAGTTTTAGTCTAAGATTATCGGGATCAAACGGCACAGGCATTGGATCCGCTATTCGTTTATTAGGAAGGATTGGGCTTGAGAGAAATATGAGGTTTTTGTCGGGGATTACATTTCTCGGCATGGTTAGAGTTTTTCGCGGCTTCGAGAGTTTTTCGCGGTGAGGCAAACGCGAGAAGAGGTGTCGATGACCACCGGCGATCCGAGGATCGGGTTACTGTTTAGTGGCGGGCTCGATAGTACCATTTTGTTGGGCCATTTGCTGAATGAAGGCTATGTGGTCTATCCGCTGTATATCCGATTTTATTTGCTCTGGGAGGATGTGGAGCTGAGGGCTGCTCGGCGGATTGTGGACAAATTGGCTCAGCCGCGTCTTGCGCCGCTTGTAATCCTGGAAGTTCCGGTCGCGGACCTTTACGGGGATCACTGGAGCTTAAACGGCCAAGGAATACCGGATGCCTTCTCTCGTGCCGAAAGTGTATTTTTGCCGGGCCGAAATGCCCTTTTGGCTTTGAAAGCGGGGTTGTGGTGTCAGCTTCATCGGGTACCGGAGTTAGCCTTGGGGGTCTTGTGCACGAATCCGTTTTCGGATGCGACTGAGGAATTTTTTACGGAAATGGAGCGGGTGCTGGTGCGATCCTTGGGCCACCCGCTTCGTTTTGTGCGGCCTTTTGGCCACCTGGATAAAGCTGCGGTGATGGATCTGGGGCGCAACCTGCCATTGGAACTGAGCTTTTCCTGCATTTTTCCGATTGACGGAAATCATTGCGGCGGTTGCAACAAGTGTGCAGAACGGCACGAGGCCTTCGTCGGGCTGAATCTGCCGGATCCAACAATTTATGTTCGGCCATTGGCTAGCCCCGAGCCGCGGAGTCTTTAAGGGTGCGTAACCCGGGGGGTAGCCCGGGGCGAAATTAAGTGTTTGCCTTTTTAGGAATTGGCGAAGATTTTTCGGCAGGGAGATTGAATGCGATGTATCGTGCGTCCCGGACTCTACATTTTTGTTATGGGCATCGTCTTTTGGGTTATGAGGGGAAATGCCGCAATTTACACGGTCATAACGGAAAGCTCGTCGTCACCTTTGAAGTCGGGCATTTGGACGAACTGGGAATGGTCCTCGACTTTGCCCGGATCAAGCAGGCCATTGGCAGCTGGGTGGATGAAAACTTAGATCATCGGATGATCCTTTGCCGCGAGGATCCGGTCGTGCCTTATCTGCAAAAACTAGGAGAGCCGCTGTTCCTAATGGACAAGAATCCGACGGCGGAGAATATTGCCCAATTGATCTTCGAGCAAGCCTCGGCAATGGGCTTTCCCGTGGTGATGGTGAAGCTTTGGGAAACTCCGCACTGCTCGGCGAGTTATCGGCCCGCCAAAATCCTCAGTCGCCGCCTCCACGATTAAAAAAGGATCATCCCCGGTTTCAAGGAACAATCGCGTGGTCACTGCTGCCCCATGGGCGAGCCGCCAACGCGCTTGCGTGTGGAATTGTCTTCGGCGCGTGAGTAGGCAGAAGCTCCCAGGATAAAAAGTGCACAGAAGCCGCGAAGCAAAACCGAGTGTTGGTGCCGCATTTGCGGGGGTTGGAAAGGGTAGTTTTGTGATCTGCTACCGGCTGCTTTATAGCTGAAAAGAGGGCTTAGCTCTGCCAAGTGGGCTCGTCGGCTACAGCCGCCGTATTTTCCCAGACGTCTTGAGGTGGTTCCTCGCGGCGGAGGATCTGGCCCCCCCATCGCTGGATGGTGCCGATGTGTTCCGGCGAAATGCGGCAGTGGACCTCCATCACCTTGTTGCGGAATTGCCGCGAGATGACCTCCCCCTGGGCGGTCAGAAAAGCGAGCAGCCTGCCGTTGTGAATCCCCAGCTCAACGTGCAGCTCAACTCGAAGGCGGCGGAGGGCCTCCCGCACGGCACTTTCAAGCCGGTCGAGCCCCACCCCGGTTCGAGCACTAATCGGGATCGCCCCGGGGAAAAGCTCTTGCAGGTGTTCCAGCCGGCTGGAGTCGGTCAAAAGGTCCACCTTATTGAGCACCAGGATGGAATTCTTCTGCTGGATACCGATTTCCTCAAGGACCTTGTAAGCGGCACGGATTTGGTCGAGGGCATCGGGACTGGCCGCATCGGCAATATGAAGGAGTAAGTGGGCTTCGCGGGCTTCTTCCAAAGTGGCGCGGAAACTGGCGACCAGATGATAAGGCAGGTCACGGATGAAACCTACCGTATCGCTCAAAAGGACCGTGCCCCAACCCGGGATGGGCCATTTACGTGTACGGGTGTCCAGCGTGGCGAAAAGCCCGTCATGGACGAAGACATTCGCGCCGGTCAGACGGTTCAAAAGCGTGCTTTTTCCGGTGTTCGTATAACCGACAAGGGAGACGGTGATCCACGGATGCCGCGAGGCTACCTCGCGCTGCTTGCGTCGTTCAATGGTGGCCAATTCCGCGCGCAAATCGTTGATCCGCTTTTCCACCAGCCGGCGGTCCTCTTCCAACTGCTTTTCCCCCGGGCCGCGCAGCCCCACCCCTTTTCGCAGACGCGACAAGTGGGTCCACATTCGTTTCAGTCGCGGCATGGAGTATTCGAGCTGGGCCAACTCGACGGCGATGCGGGCCTCATGAGTTCGGGCCCGGGTCGCGAAAATATCGAGAATCAACTCCGTGCGATCCAAGACTTTTACCTGAAGGGCATTCTCCAGGTTACGGGTTTGGGCAGGACTCAGGTCGTTGTCGAAGATCACCACGTCCGCCCCGGTTGCTTGAACCAACTCCTTGAGTTCCTTTACTTTCCCGGAACCAAGGTAGGTGGCCGCATCCGGGGCATCTCGCCGCTGAGTCAGTTTACCCACCACCTTGGTTCCGGCCGCTTCCGCCAGCCCTTCCAGTTCCGCCAAAGGAGGATTTCCATAGTGACGATCCGGCAAGAACACGCCTACCAAAACCGCCTTTTCGATTATCGTTGACGCAAAGCGATCGCCGCGAGCCACAGAGATTTAGCCTCCCCGGTTTGCCGAAAAAGTTGATTCTTACGAACGTTCACCTCCGATTTGACTTGCTCACGATTTCTGTCGCAGGGTGCTTCACGAGCCTTTCGCGACCGCTGACCGAAGCTAAAAGCCCTTCTTAAATCCACCCATGCCTACAAACCATAAAACCACAAGCTATGAAAGCGCGAACTTTAGAGCGAGCTTTTCGTACGGTATCGCTCATCCCGATATTCCATTTCATCATGCCCACGAAAGAAGCCCTCTTCGAATGTCGGCCGGGCGGCGGATCAACATATTTTGATCCTTCACCCGACGGCTTCACGATCGATCTACAATTCTCGCTTTTGCGCGCTTGAATCCAGGATGCGTATGATTTTGCGTCTAGGATGCATATGATGCGGTTCAATGAATGGGGACTATCGATCGAAATCCTCCTCCTCGGTCATCAAGTGGCAATAGCTTTCGTAACGGCGGACATCCAGCCGAGCATCGGCGACAGCATCCTTCACCGCGCAATCCACTTCGTGCAAGTGGGTACAATCGGGAAAACGGCATCCGTTCAAATACGGCCGCATTTCCGGGAATAAACTGGCGATTTCCTCGGGGACCACATCCCAAAGTTCAAATTGGCGAATCCCGGGCGTATCCACGACATAACCGCCGATCGCCAGCGGCAGGAGCCGCGCGGTGGTCGTGGTATGCCGACCCTTGTGCGTCTCCGGACTTACCGGGGCAACCCGGAGTTTGAACCCGGGATCCACCGCATTCAGCAGCGAGGATTTGCCCACCCCGCTTTGACCGGCTACGACGGTCTGACGACCGGCTAAAATTCGCCGCAGGCGGTCGATCCCAAATCCCGTGGTCGCACTCATCAGCAAGACCTGATAACCTAGCTGGCTATAGATTCCCACCAAGGGCATGAGCCGCGACGGATCAACCAAATCGATTTTGTTGATACAAATCACGGGATGAATTCGCGCCTTTTCGGCACTAATCAGCAGCCTGTCGATCAAGTTTGGTTTGAGTGGCGGTTCCGCGGCACTGACGACGATCAAGATTTGGTCGACGTTGGCGACAATGACCTGCTGTTGGCCATGGACCTTTCGACTCAAAATCCCGCGCCGGGGTTCGACTCGTTCGATCAGTCCCTCTTTTTCACCGCTTTCGGCAGGGCGAAAGAGCACCCAGTCGCCCGCGGCCACCACGTTGGCTTGATCGGTGCGGAGGGATTTCAGAAGGCGCCGGACGAAGCATCGATAAAGCGTGCCGTCCTCGGCGCGGACTTCGCAGGTGGGACCATGGACACTGAGAATTCGCCCCCGCTGGCAGCGGCTTTCGTCCACCTCAAGCAGTGGGATCGGGGCGGACTGAGCCTCCGTGGCTTCGGATTCGACCACCACCGTGCGTCGCCGCGTAAGGGACCCTTTGCCGGTAAGTCGTTCGGTACTTGGCGGAAGCTCGTCTTCGATATTTTCGAGGGTGAATTTCTTTGTCCAATCCGTTTCACGACGACGTTCGTCGACATGTTTGCGAAAATCGGCGCGGAGTTTTTTCTTTTTCTTATCGCCCATAAAGCCTCGTTGGTACTTCCCCCCAACTCCTTAGTATTTCCTACCAATCAGATGCGTCTTTGCTCCCAATTAGATCCATTAACGCACGGGATTCTGTCGCCGCTTTTGCTAAGCTTCCGTTGCAAACAACTTAGCGAAGAATATTCGTCCCAGAACCATTTCATCCGGGAAAACAATCGGGAAAACACTATTGAGAAGCCCTCATACGTGCAGTTCCCGCTACTGCGTGAAGTTTTCGTTTGGGGGGAGCCGCACCGATTTGCTGGGTTGAAAGGAGTTCGCCGAAGCTAACCCTGAGTTCATTACGCCACTTTGCTTCAGTCCGGCTTCCGCACCACCGCCATCAACGCCTTCCAAAGTTTTTCCTCGGAATGTCCTAAATCCAACAGTTGAAGGCAGGAAAGAAAATCCAAAGTTTGTTTCCGACATTCCGGGAATTTGCGGAATAGTTATTCTATACCATCAAAAATACGTCAAGTAAATCATCTTTATTGCGGTGGAGTCGTCCCGTCGCTTATTCGCTTCATCTGTCTTGAATTTTAGCACTCGTCCTTCAGGAGGGATCGGCATGCGCCGCATTCCGAAAAAAGGACGGCTGAAAACCGGCAAAGCTTTTGCCGAATTTAAATCAATAGATGTTTACTGCTAACATAATTTTTGGGCCGCATTTTTTCAGTGGCCCCGATTTGATCATCCGGTATTTCGTGGAGGTTCGCGAGGGTAGGGTTCAACTCAAGGTTAGCCTTCCCACTCGGCTGAGGGCCTACAGCCGAGACGTTTCGCCCTAAAAAGGGGGCGAGTCGCGTGTATAGAAGAATAGGAAAATAGCACTAGTTGCCTCTTTGAAGAACTTTATTTAACGTTCAACGGATCAGTGAATGCTGATGCGGCAAACCGCTCCTTTATTACTGACTTTCTGCATTTAATGAATATAAATTCTCCGCGGGTGCTCGGTTCTCATTCGGTTTTTTGACGCTTTTTCCCGGACATCGTGTCGGAAAGATTCACTTTTTGCGGAATCCCCGACGCGCACCCGGAAGCGGAGTTTATCTAATCACCTAAATCAGACAACCGAAGAATCTCGGACGTTCGCCCGGGAAAAGTCCGGCGTATTCGGGACATCTTAGCCGAGTTGAATTTCATCGTCCTCGGCAGCCGTTTCACCCTCTGTCGGTGGTTTGCTACGCGGAGGAGGCCCCAGATCCTCCTCGACTTGCGGCTTTGGCGCGTGGAATCGAACTTTTCGCTCCAACCCGCGGTCTAGACCAGCACGTTCTAAAAGCGATTTTCCCAGGATATCCGCCTCGACCGGATCCGGAGGGGGCGGACCGGTTGCCCCTAGTTCTGCCGGGGAATAATGCACTTGGTACTTATGGGTAGCAATTGCCAGGATGTCGCCCGGATCGAGCCGCTTCTCCGTCACACGGTTTCCGTTGACTTTCACGCCGTTACGGCTGTCGAGGTCCCGTACGTACCAGTAGCCGCCCGCGCAAGTCAGTTCACAGTGGTGTGCGGAAACGTTCGGAAACCGCAAGACGATATCGCAACTCTCGCGTCGTCCTACGAGGAGATTCTTTTTCAAAAGTGGAATCGGATCACCGCCGCCCACGGGGATCAATTCGCCGAACATGGGTCACCCCCTCACTGAATCCGTCGACCCGCCTAATTTCGTGACCGGATTTATTGTACCGCACTGCCGAGATCACTCTATTTTTAGTCAATAGCTCTTTCAGGTTCGCAGGAATCAAGGACGAAAACTCAACCGCGAAGAATTTCCCCCGCCGAATAGCTCTCGCACCTTCTTCCGAAATGTGGGGCACCCGAAGCGATGGAGGCCACTCTGACCGCCGTCAGAACTTCGTCCGAAAAGTTTTTCCCGACACCTCCGGTCATTCGGGAAGTTAACCCATTAAGACAAGGCCGAAAAAAGCCTGAAAACCCCATAGTGCCCGGGAACGCCTTCCTTGCCGACGTCCGTAATTCTTCTTATAATTCTGCTAGGTGACCGTGTCCCCTGCAATTTAACGATCTGAACCCATGGCGTCAAGGAAAAGCCCTGAATGCTTACCGGTGCCGGCTTGGCGTGCAGCGGGGCTTCGTTACTTCTCCCTCGATTTTTTCTACCGGCAACGTTTCGGCTGCAAGACATGGAAAATCAGCCTCGATGTCGGGCATAGTTGCCCGAATGTGGACGGCACCATCGGCACGCAAGGCTGCATTTTTTGCAACTTGAAAGCCTCTGCACCCAGTCGGCGGTTGGCGCAAGCCGGTAAGTCGCTGCTGGAGCAACTCAAGAGCGGAATCACGACGCTCCAAGCCAAACGAAAGGCCGAGGCCTTTGTGGCATATTTTCAACCGGCCACCAATACTCACACTCAGCCGGAACGATTGGCGGAACTTTTGGAGCTTGTCGCAAGTCAGCCGAGCGTAGTGGGGATTTCCGTGGGAACTCGGCCGGATTGGGTCCCCGAGTCCATCCTCGAGGTCCTCGCTCAATATACGCGGAAGATTTGGATCGAATTGGAACTCGGGGTACAAACGATCCATGATCGATCCTTGAGTTGGCTCGGTCGTGGACACAATTGGCGGACGGCCCAGGATGCGATCCGCCGGGCAGCCGATCGGGGGCTAGCGGTCGGCTGTCATTTGATTTTGGGGATTCCCGGCGAAACACGGGCCGACGTGTTGCGCACCGCGCAAGTGCTGGGTGGGCTACCCATCCACTCGGTGAAAATTCACCATTTGCACGTCTTGGTGGACACCCCATTGGCCGAGATGTGGCACAAGGGAAGCATTCGCCTCCTTGAGCGCGATGAATACATCGGTTTAGTGGCCGATTTATTGGAGGTGCTGCCCCCGCATTGCGTTATCGAGCGACTGATGGGGGATGCACCGCGAGAGTTTCTTTTGGCTTCGGAATGGTCGCATGAAAAGTCTGCCGTTCTTCGGGGGATTGAAGCGGAGTTAAAGCGGCGCGATTCTTGGCAGGGCTCGCGGTGGCAAAATACGCCGATAGAAACGTGACTAACTCGCGAGGACTTTGGAATTGAGTAAACCTGGAACCGAGAATGTTAAAAATCGCCTTGCGCTCGCCCGGCATGCATCCCCCCGAATAAAGAAGCTCCTCAAGACCGAGCAGGCTCTCGAAAGACTGTTCCGTGAGGCCGGGGGCGCTTCCTAGCCCGATTCCGCTCTGCAATGAATTTCCCGGGGGACATCACGAGAACGAGGCGTTGAGGAGTGAATGCTGCAAGGCCCATATTGCGGTAGGAGCACTGTCTCTTACCCGGGGGATTCAAAGCGAAGATGAAACCTTCGCGCTATCCCTGCGTCGGAATTCGATCGCTTAACCCCGCAACACAACCCCACAGCTTGGTTGCGTGTTGAGACGTCGCGCAAGTTGGGGCAAATCGTCCTAGGAAACTCGCGGGGATGCACCCTGCGGTAGGGGCGCCGGTCGCTTCAGGCTGGGCCAAGCCTCGATGATTGCTTGGGCAAGCTGGCGAACCTGGTCTAAATCGTGGGCTGCCGAGCACATGAGCCGAATTCGGGCTTGGCGTTCCTCCACGCTGGGGTAGATTGTGGGCAGAACGAAAAATCCCTGTTGCTGAAGCCGCCGTGCAAGACTTATGGCCGCCGCCGAGCTGCCCGTTATGACCGGCACTGCGGGTGCTCGCGGATCTCCACAAATAGGAATGCCCGCCGATTGCAGAAGCCCGCGCAGAAGGATGCTTCGCTCACGAAGCTTCTGGATAAGCTCCGGATGGTTCGTCAGTTGCTGAATGGCTGCCAAGGCCGCTGCCGAAAGCGAAGGAGCCAATGCCGTAGCCTGGGTCATGGCGGGACTGCTCGAGCGAAGCAGCTGGATAAAACTGCGACAGCCGGCCACAAAGCCACCGGCCGATCCAAGTGCATGCCCCAGCGACCCGATACACAAATCGATCGACCCACTATCGCTGTGCCAATATTCGCGGAGGCCGCGCCCGCAATCCCCAAGCACCCCCACACTATGGGACTCATCGACCACCAAAAGCGCCTGGTAGCGACGGCATAACTCGCTCAGCGGGGGGAGCTCGGCGATCGAGCCGTCCACGGGAGATAACCCCTCGATGGCCACGACAATCCGGCGGCTGCGGGGCCGATACCGAATCAGCCATTCCTCCAAGGCCTTCCAATCGCCCCGGGGGAAACATTCCTGCTGGGCTCCGGCCTGCTGGGCACCGTGGAGGAATCCGGGAGCAATTCCTCGCTGATACAAGAATGTATCTTGGGGACCCAAAAGTTGGTGGATCGTGGAGCTTACTGCCGAATACTCGCAGGCAAATACTAAGGCGGATTCCGCTCCCACCAAGGCGGCTAGCGCCTCTTCCAACTGGGCATGGATCGGCCGCTGGCCAGCGGTCAAGCGGCTGGCGGAAACTCCCACACCCCAGCGTTCCAAGGCTTCCTGAGCCGCTTGAAGTACCACCGGATTTGTGGAAAGGCCCAGATAGTTGAAACTGGCCCAATGGACCAGGGAACGTCCCTGCCACTCAACTTGCGGGAATGGCCCGCCGTCCAAGACGGGATACTGCCACCGATCCAGGCCCGCTTTCCGCAGCGATAGCAGCCGCTGTTGTAACTTGACGGATTCCGGGAATTGGTCGATTCTATATTGTTCCGGTCCAATCTGAGAGAATTCCGGTCCTGCTGAGCCCGGTGATTTCCGCAAGTAGCGTTCTACGGCCTCCACCACTTGGCGGCAGGTGTCGAGTTGCGGGAGGACCTCCTCCGGAATCCGGCCACCGAGCTGTTCCTGAAGTCCTGCAATGATTTCCATTCTCTCTAAGGAATCAAGACCCAGCTCGGAGATCGATTGGTCGAGCGTGAGGTTTACGGCCCGATCTTTGGCCACCCGCCGGACCTGTTCCAGGACAAGCTCGATGGTAGTCTTTCCATTGGCCGCCCTGTTTTGAGCTTCCGAGGGTTGCTCAACCGACGGTGGGACTGCACTCGCATCGGGCGGCACGAAATCGCCGTTCGCAGGCTCCGGCGATCCGGCCTTTGCGGGGGATGACTGCCTGGCGGAAGAGGGACGGCGCGAATGCCCGTTGCCATCATCGCCGTCGGCGGCCGCAGCCCGTGGCTCCGCCGCAATCGCTCCATGCTCGGCCCGGGAAGTGGTGATTGTCGGTAAGTTACTCGGTCCGCCGATATTGGGCCCCTTCCTGGAGACGAGGACAGTCTTGAGATTTCCTGAGGCTCCAGCCGCGGGCGCAACCGGACCTGAGGCGGCAACCCGCCCCACTGAAGAAACGGCCTCCTGCTCGGCAAAAACCTCATCCGAAGCGGGGATCTTTTCGGTCTTATCCCGCCGGCTCCACGAGGCCACCATATTTAAAGTTCCGCTTAAAAACGCGGCCCGGCACGCATGGCGTTGAATCTTATTGCTGGTGGTTTTCGGGATACTTCCGGGTTTCAACAGGACGATAGTATCGACCGCAAGGTCGTGTTCTTCATTTATGGCTCGACGAATGGCTTGGAAGACCGGCTCCAGCGCCCCTTTCACGCGCCGTTCCAGCTCGTGTACCACCACCAGCCGCTGCTCGTCCTCCATTTCGACCGCAAAAGCCGCACCGGCATCGGCCCGCAACCACGGGTGGGCATTCTGCACGGTCAGCTCAATATCCTGCGGATAAAAGTTTACTCCGCGGAGGATGATCACATCCTTGATTCGCCCAGTCACAAACAACTCCCCATCGCGGATAAAACCCAGGTCGCCCGTCCGCAAAAACGGGCCCTCGCCCGTGGTGGCTAAATAGGCCCGGAAAGTGTGCTGCGTGTCCTCCGGGCGTTGCCAATACCCCATAGCCACACTGGGCCCTTGGACCCAAATTTCCCCCACCACTCCGTCGGGACAGGGAGTGCACGTCTCAGGATTTACGATGATGACCCGTTGGTCCGGCAAACATTGCCCACAGCCGACAAGCGGGCGAGCACCGGGTTGCCGGGGCCGAGTGACGATCGCTTCCCCTTGACTGAGGGTCTCTGCCTCAAACCAGCGGACCACCGGGGCCTTTTTGGCATATCCCCCCGTTACAATGAGGGTCGCCTCGGCCAGTCCGTAGCAAGGGAAAAAGGCCTCCCAACGAAAGCCATACGGCTCAAAGGCCTCCGCGAATCGCTCCAAAGTCTCTTCCCGTACCGGTTCTGCACCATTGAACGCCACTTGCCAGCTGCTGAGGTCGAGTTGGGCCCGTTGTGCCGGGGAGATCTTTTGGACGCAAAGCTCATAAGCGAAATTGGGGCCGCCACTGGTGGTGGCTCCAAATCGCGTGATCGCCGAAAGCCAACGAAACGGTTTTTGCAGAAAAGCGACCGGCGACATGAGGATGTTCGGCCGACCCACGTAAAGCGGCTGGAGGATGCCCCCAATCAACCCCATGTCATGATAGCTGGGAAGCCAAAAAACCCCGAGCCCGGAACGTGTGTGCTCAAACACATGAGCAATCAGGGCGGAATTATGGAGGAGATTGCCGTGATTGAGCATCACGCCTTTCGGTATGCCCGTGGACCCGGAGGTGTATTGAAGAAAGGCTAAGGTCTCGGAATCAATCGGCGGCTTTTGCCATCGATCCTCCATTCCAGGAGGGACATGGCAGGTAGCCAGCCAGCGCAATTGCTTCAGGTGCGGAGTGTCGTCAATCAGCGATTCTACTCGCCGGAGCACTGCATCGGTGGTCAAAGCCACTTTGGCCTGGGCATCATCCGAGATGGCTTCAATCCGCAGGAGCGACCGGTTGCGACGCGGTGGATAAACCGGCACAGCGACCACACCGGCATAGACGCAGCCGAAAAAGGCGGCAATAAATTCCAATCCCGGAGGATAGAGGAGCAGGGCCCTTTCGCCGGCCAAGTTCATGGACTGAAGCCAGCCGCCAATGGCGCGAGCTTGCCGGTCCAATTCCGCATTGCTCACGTGAACCTGCTCATTTTCGCCATCCACCAGGAAGGTGAAAGCGATGTCGTCCGGTTGGAAAGTCGCTCGGTGACGAAGGAGCTCCACCAGGTCCGGCGGACCAAAGAATGTTCCAGGCCAACGAATTTGCTGCACAGTCGGTCTTCTCCGAGACTTCCACAACCTATTTCAAAGCCAAGGGCGTTTCATTTGCCTTTCGGTTCGGCTGGGATCGACCAATGAGCTTATCCGGGATCGCTCGGGACCCGTGTTAGGGTGAGGATTCGGTCGGTTTCCGGAAACCACCGGGGGATTACCCGGCACAAAACCCATTCAGCCGCACGGTTAACTCACCCAATTTTGAATATTCACCCTAATTTCACTCATCTTGTTTTTGTTGTGAAAGGCTCCTGTAGCCGTCAATTTTGATCGGCGTGATTCTCCCCGTGCTGCGGCCGCAAATTGCTCGTGTCGTCCTGTGCCGCACGGGCAAGGGTTGCAATTTAAAATGGACCTCTATTGACCACTTTCCTCTAAATTCCGTTCTATTCCGGATATTCCGCTATATTCCGCGAAAGGCTACGCGAGGTCTCCGTGAGGGAAAGGCAAGTCTACCAATCCGATATTTTCGCTACAAACTCCCTTTTTGGGGTGCTTTCGGGGTTCGAGCCAACTTCCATCGAAACTTAAGGCTTCGTTTCGTTAGGCTTTTAAGCCAGCCCTCTGAGACCCTTGTACACCTTTGAATGGTACCGGGGAATGCCTGGTTCGCGTACCGAAAGCTCTCAATGACACCAAGATTTGCTAAAACCCGATTTCCGAAATCAAGCGAACTGACCCTGTGGGTGTGTAGGTTCTTTACATTAGAGATCTAGTTCTAGGAAACCGCGGCTTGGGCGTGTTCAAACCGCCCGTTGATGCTACCACCTATCGCAGGGTTAAACGCCGTGTAATACGTCATAGATCGGACGCCCCCGGCAAGCTCCTCCCAATGCCGAGGCAAGCGAGGGTTTTTCGCACTTCATGCGCGAGGCCCACCCACTGCGGGGAGCCTATAACCAAGTTTTCGACCGAAGTGGCCCATCGGCCAACCAAATTTAGCGGTTTCCGCAGATATTTAGCTTTTTGTACAGTCACTATATCTTACGTTGATTCTTTGCCTTTTCAATCAGTCAACCTAAATTGAAAATTTTGCCGAAATTTTGCGGATGGCGAAAGCTTAAACTCGTAGACGCAAGACCCACAATGGTTTCTAATATAATAACAATAGTGTTTTTTGGTGATTTTGTTTGGTCAAAGCCTTGTGTTCTCCTAAGGCAAATGTTGAGAAAACTTTGGATATTTTAAGATTCTTACACCTTTTCCAGGGCACGTTTTGCTGATATTAATGAAGTCAGTTTCGGTGCATAAGCCTCCGTTTGCCCAGCGGTGCTACCCGGACGTGATCACGTGCGAGCACAAAAGAAAAAAAGATTACCTGCCCAATTGAGCCGTTAATGGTGTTGCAAACCTTTTGATTCGGTAAGGCTACTTGTTGATACGGCAAGCCTAAGCGTTTTTGCGGAATTTGGGCCGGGCTGACCCAGTGAAAGCGACGTGCTTTCGGCGGAGAATCCCTTTCCGATCAGACCCAGGGCGAACCCATGGCCAACCGTGCTAATCCCTACGAGGCGGCCTTTGAAGCTTATCTCCAGCACTTCGGCATCCCGTACGTGGCGGTAGATGAAGCCAAGCGAACCCTCCGCATAGCCGGCCAAAGTCTGAAAAGCCTCGACTTCATCGTGGCGGCGGGGAATGGCTCCGGATGGCTGGTCGATGTCAAGGGACGGCGATTTCCAGGAGGTGGTCATCACAAGCGATATTGGACCAATTGGTCCACGCTCGAGGACCTTCGGGGGTTGGCCGAGTGGGAACGGCTTTTCGGCCAACAATTCTGCGGACTATTCGCTTTTGCCTACCTGGTCACCGGTCCACGTTTGCCGTTGGAGCCGGCCCGACTCTTCCCGTTTCAAGATCGCCTTTACGCGTTTTTCGGGCTACCACTTGCCCAGTACGCGGCGGCAGCTCGGGGGATTTCGCCGCGTTGGGGGACGGTGGCTGTTCCGGCTCGGCTCTTCCGATCGATGGCCCGGCCTATTGACGAGTTTTTAAATCCCTTTGCCTCACCGCGCTCCTCAAGCGATGACCAGCCGGCCTCCGAGGTCTTCGCAGCCCCCATTATTGCCTCCATGGCCTCCTCGCCCGCGGTGGTCGCTTGAGGGCTCAGGGCCCGACTGCCTCGGGGCGCTTCCGCCCCTTGTGGCAGCATTTCGCCGGAGATGACTTTGTCGCAATTGGCCGAGGATGATCTTCTTGATCCGCGGCTTTGCTTCACCTGAAGGTGCCGCAAGCCTTCGCCCGGCGGAGACTGGTTGGTCGTTTGTCCCTTGGCTTGGAGGAAAGGTATCGGGAGTGATACGGGCGTCAGAACCGGCGCTTTTCCTCCGGTGTGGCGAGAGAATTGGGGGGGGTTGGAAACGGCAATGGCAGCCCGCCAGGCACGGGAACGGATTTTTCGAGGAGCGGCAGGCCTGCTGCGGCGGCAGCCTCCAAAAACGGCGATAGCGACTCCCTCCCCCGTGGCAAAATGGGGAGACCGCCAGCCGGTCCGCGTGCAAGCAGTGGCCGAAGTTCCGCAAGTCCCTGCTCGCCGAAATCGAGTCGGGTCAAGATTTCACGTTGGGCCAAAGTGAGGATGACTTCAAACTCGCTGAGTTGCTTCGCTAATCGCTTTTCCAGTGCCTGGATTAATTCCATTCGTTGTTGCTCGAGAGCCGATCTTGCAACCGCTTCAAACGCACTGGCCAACTGAGGTTCCAGATTGCTTTCGAGCTTCCAATCAAGCTCGTCTCCCTCCCTTTGCCACCGGGCAGCTACCCGGAGCTCCGAAATGTTTGCCAAAGCATGCCGGAGACTTTCCGCAATCCACGCCCTTTCGTTGGCCCTAGGCCAACTTAGAGCCAACTTCACCGGGGTTTGCTGCCAGAGGATCTCTCCGAATGTCCCCTGGGATGAGCGGCGAACGCGGACCCAAACGTGCCCCCGACCTCCGGAGAGGGTGAGGGCGAATTTCTCAGGCTTACCGAAAGTTCGCTCACGGACTGCCCAATCACCGCACGAAACGGTGATTTCATCTTCGGTTTGCGGGCCGGAGAAACGTCGCACTGCCGTTGCCTGGAGTTGCACTGGACCGGCGATCGCAAGCTCAAGCTCAAGCGGCTTATTGGCGAGCTCTGGCTCGGAGCAAAGTCCCGTCATCTCCCCGGAATACCGGAAAAAGTAATCTCCCAGCTTTGCCTCCCCCTGAAGCCGGGCCAGCTCGATGGCCCACTTGGGCTCCCGGGATATTCTCACAGGTACGATATCGATCCCGCGGGATCGTTCAGGACTGGGGAGGGCTAAGTAGGGGAGGTACTCCCGCACCCAAAGCACCCACTGCTTGAGTTGGACCAAAAGTTCCGCGACCTCCGGCCCTACCAAGAATTCCGCAAGCCTTTCCGGATGTTCGGCGAAGCGTTGGACCCGCTGCTGGATGTGCGCCAAATCCCGATCTTTCGCGGCAAGCACGCGATTTACATCATAACGGACCTCCCCCGGCAACTGCTCAAGGCGTTGGCGGACCCATTGCAGTTCGGAATAAGTGGCCCCCAATTCGTCGATCAGGTGTTGCCAATTGGCAAGGATTTCTGCGGGGTTGCGGTTGGGCTTTTTGGTGGACTCTTCGAACGCTTTGGCGAGCGACTTGAGGTGTCCCACGCGATTTTTCAGCGATTCGGCACGCTCGCGTAGCTCCGCATAATGGGCGGGCCATCGTGCCAAAAGCTCCTTCATTAACCCGGGCGATTCTAAGGCATCCAGCTCTTGCTGGATCCGTGATTCCACGAAATTCCCGAGCGGCTTAAGCAAGGCTTCCGCGAGTTCTTCCCCGTCAAAGGGCGGCAGCCAAAACCACAGATCATCCTCCTCCAATTGCCCGGGATCCCCGCGGGAAGTCCCGACCCGGATCCCTTCAATACGGGCCTCGCGCACCACATACCGGCCCGCCCACAAGGCCTTTGGGTCCATTTTCAATTGGATCCGGTCGGCTGAGAAAAGATTCGTGTAAGGTTTTCGAGGATGGGCAGCCACCAGTTGATCGATTCGAATCTCTGTACTCAAAGGTGAGCTCTGAAGGCTTCCGATTTCGAGTTTCGCCCCCAGGAGCTTTTGGCCGGCCGTTATGAGAAGGTGTTTGAGAAACCAATTGCGACCAAACCAAATGAGAGCGATCAGACCACCGATGATAAGCACTCGGGGCAGGACGTATTTCCAGCGAATGATCTGTTTCATACGAGGGGACCTCCCGCGGCAGAATACTGGCCTGTGTCGACGGCAGGGGCAGACTGCTGGGGGCTCGAGGTGCTTGCCGGGCCAAGATCGGCTGCCGCGCGAGTCGGGCCCCATCGCTGGGCGATCCGCTGAACGATCACAAAGGCCGGATAAGCCAGCCACAACCCCACCAGCAAGCTCCCGAGTACTACCGTATTATGCCATTTAAGCCAGGGGACAAGCGGCCACTGATAAATCGCACTCCAAAAAGGCTGGAGCACGGGCCATGTCAGAAGCCAATACCCCAGGCGGTGAGCCAGGGGATCGATCCACGGTGCGACTAGCGAAAAAATTGAGGAAGCCACAAGTCCGGCCGAGAGATTTACCTCCAGAACCAGGAGGAGTAGCCCGAGGATCACCGCCGTGAGATTGTCCTTCGGAACAAGTCCCAGAAGCATTCCGAGGATGAATCCCCACGCCAAGTGCTTAGGGGAATGCGGCCCGTTGAGGGCATCGGCTGCCAAGACCGTTTGTTGCCAGGCAAACCGAAGCCAACCGAAGATCCTAAGGAACATGAACAATCACTCCTCGAGTTACTGAGTCGACCTGTCGGCCCCGAGCGATGGGGAGGAGCCGGCCAAGGCCACTTCGCTGGGAAAAGCTCGGTTGAAAAGTTTTCTTCACGATACGTTTCTACAGGTGATCGGCCGCGCAATCCCGCCGACAAAACCCGGGCACAAACCCCCGGGATCGCGATCGGACAAAGCCGTGGGGTTCGTTCGTTTCTTTACTTCAAACCCCCTTTAGGAGCAGGCGTCGAACGTAGGATGAAAAAAAGTAGTAGGACGAATAAAACTAACTAGATAAACAAAAGGAACTATAAGAGTAGGAAAAGTGCCGCCGAAGCGGAGCAACACCAATTGCGTCTCGGAAACCGCCAAAGTCAACGTGAACCTTCAAAGTGAGTCAGTCTAATTCGCGGTTCCCTTAGTTGTCGGTTCTCGGCGGTTCGCCTAGTTGTCGGTTCATGGAACAGGGAAACTTTAGCGAAAAAGTTGGGCCGCCTGCCTTGGCAATTGTTTTGCCCGTAATTTCGGAGGTCGCGGGCTTTTGCAAGCTCTTGCTTTCACTTCGGGAAGCTTTCTAGGAGATGAGTTTAGGCCTCCGTCCACCCGGGCAACGGGGAGAGGAACAATCGCTCGCGTTTCGGCGTCGCCAACAACCTCCGTCCATCCAGGCAACGGGAAGAGATGCCGTGGAGATTTGGGGAAGCGGAGCCCGGGTGCGACAAGCCGCATTGCGCCTCCGGCGGGAGATATGCTCTTGCTTCGGAAGATATTCAAAGGATGAATTCAAAGGATGAGCGAGGTCTCCTCGAATTCATGCTCCGGAGAAGAAGATACGCACTTGTGCTGCAGGAGATAGTTGAAAGGAGCGTTCCATTGGTTCCGATGGATGGCTACTTCCCGTGAGTGAAGGATCGGAGTCGAAAAACGTGTACAGTCCAGGAAAAAAATAGCGAAGCCCTCTAACGATGAAATGAGCAAGCTGCACAGATTGGATGGTTTGAGGGCAATGCAGAACAAAGCCAGGATCGTGCCGGCAATCGCCCTTTCTTAAAGAGGATTCCGTCCGCCGGTGCGTTTCATTCCGTTTATGTCAAAGCCGTAGCCTCTGGAGGATAGGTTACCCCTCGCGTGTGTGTTTCCCTTCGTCTGTGGTCACAGCCATACCCCCTAGAGGATAGGATCCCGCTCGCCGGTCGGCCTCCTTCTCCGCTGCGGCACGTTCCGAGGAACCCCGGAACCCCGAACCTTTTCGCCCTTCAAATTACTCTCGGAAGGGGGTTTACTTCTAAAAGGGGAGTGTCTCCTGAACGGAAGAACGAAATGGGTGAAACCGGCTTTTTTTGCCACAATCCTGCACTTTTTGCCGCAGATTCTGCCGGAGATCTTGAGGGCCGGGCTCAGGGATGAGTCATAGAGTTACTTCAAGGGGCGGCAAACCACTGAATCTCTTAAGTGGCTTTAAGGTCAAGGGTTACGACGAAACTCTGCTAAAGGAGTCTCCGTATTCCTCCCGAACGGCATAACTTTTTTGTCAATTGGCTTGTGCTTTGCCGGATAGGCGAAGCGGTTGAGAATTGAAGCCGCACTTATCCTAAAATCGTTTTGGGCTACTTCTAAAGATCTTTTTGGGCTACTTCCGGATATGGGGCCCGAAAGGTCGAGGGAAGACTCTCGAGACTCTCGCCCGCCGAAAGCTAACGCTAAACGTCGTGAGGGTAAGGGCAAAGGTTTTCAGAGCCAACGCCACGTATCTTTTCGCAGCCGTCAAGTGAGCCATTCAGGCGAGATCCCCATGCGGTACTGCCATCCCTTCCGAAATTAAGCCAGGAAATCGGGCGGAGAAGTCCACTACCCTCGGATGAAGCGGGAGAAGATTCTGAGATGATCCCGGCAGGTGTTCTCGGTTTGCTATCGGCCGTTGGGGCCCAGCAAGTTCTAAGCGTATTGAGCCGGTGGGGAAACTCGGCTCAGTCCGCACAAAAACCCACCGCCGAAGCGGAGCCTGCATCGGATACCGGAGATCTCTCGGCGGCAATTGCCCCAGACAGACTCCAGGTTTTGCAAAAGTTGGCCCGGCGGTACGACCTGCGACATATCACGGCCGATGAGCTGGCCAAGCTTGCCCAAACGCTTCGGGATCTGGGACTAGTTACGGAGGAACAAGTTCAGCTCTTGACCCGGCTCCGCAGCCAGTGGCATGCCGCGGGTATCCCCGAGGATCGACCGCTGGATCTTCTGGCCCATTGCCGACGGCGTTTGGCGCTTGCCGAGGAGGGGGCAACGGTTGCGGCCTTTGGCGCAGATCCAAAAGAATCGTCCTCCGCGGGTTTTGCCGATATCCGCTTGCTCCGCGAGCAGGTCCGGCTCCTCGAGCGGATTGCAAAGCTTGCGGATTTAGCAGAATCCGATTCGGATGAATCCGGGGCGATTTGACCCGACAAAGGAATTGTTTTTGACTCGGCCAAGGACTTATCAGGAATTCTCGGCCCCTAGCCTCATTTGTTTTTTCGAGCTTTTTTCCCAAAACGCTTCAATTGGGAAACTAAGAAACACAACGGGCGATTCGGCTGCTAACCTTTTTGAAAACCTGTGGGCTTGAGCCGAGAATCTTGAGCCGAAATCTTATAGGGTCTCAACAATCTGCCTCTTGTGCTCTCAAGAATCTGCCAGATCCTAAACGGACCCTCTTAACCGCGCGGCTTTCCCCCCTATTTTTCTGCCCGGAGAGAACGGAGTTGATTTTTTCCTGCCCTTTTTCGGCCTGTGCTCCGGGTTTTCTCTCATCATCCAAAGTATCTTCCAAAATATCTCTAAAATATCTCTGTCAATATCATCTTTCTCCCTCCGCATCTTTTTTCGATCCATTCCCTATCCGGCTACGTATCGAACCACTATGAAACTACGTATCGAGCCACTAAGAAATAGGATAGATAGCACCATAGGAGGATGGATGGCACAAACGCGGATGAAGCTCTTCGGGAAGGGCTTGGGAAGGAGGATTCGTTAAAGAGACGGAGGCGTCTTTTAAGCCACGGCCGCGATAGCGCGCAGCCATCCGAATCGGTGGAGTTTTGCCTGCTGCGCCGGGGCCGGCTCGGCAAATCTTCACGTTAGTACACTGAGGCGCTAGATGCACAGCCGCCTGCCGCAGCGATTTGGATTTCGGCTTCCGGGGCATACCCCTGCGAGTGTTGTCCGCGCTTGAGCCCACCCTTCCCGAAGTGCTTGCCACCCTGAGATTCGGCATTTCGCCACCGGTTTCCTGGGCTAGGGCGCCGGTCCTGTATCATGCGATTTTGGGCTGACTGGGCACGCCGTGAGGAAGACTCTCATGAACGGAACGGCGATCCGGTATTTGGTTTTCGATGTAGAAAGTGTGGCCGATCCGGAGCTTGTGGCCCGATTGCGATACCCGGGGCAAAACCTTTCGGGGGAGGAAGCGGTGCGCCGCTACCGGGCCGAACTGATGGAGAAATACGATAGCGATTTCATCCCCTACACTTTTCAGGTGCCGGTTGCCGTGGCCATTGCCAAGGTTACTGCCGATTTTCGCCTTGTGGATTTAGTGGTGCTCGACGAGCCGAACTATCGACCGCCGGTCATCACCCAGACCTTCTGGCGAGGTTGGGAGGCCTATCGGCGGCCTACCCTGGTGAGCTTTAACGGCCGCGCCTTCGATATTCCGCTCCTGGAGCTGGCGGCTTTTCGCTACGGCGTAAGTGTGCCGGGGTGGTTCGACAGCAACCTCCGCGCGATGGATCAGCCGCGAAATCGCTACAATACCCAAGCGCATCTGGACCTGTGCGACCTTTTGACCAACTTTGGTTCGGCGCGTTTCAACGGCGGGTTAAACCTCGTGGCCAATCTACTAGGTAAGCCCGGCAAAATGGAGATTGAGGGGCACATGGTCCAGGACCTTTATTTTGCCGGACAATTGGATCGGATCAACGACTACTGCCGTTGCGATGTCTTGGACACGTATTTCGTGTTTTTGCGAACCCGGGTTTTGGTGGGAGAATTGGATCTGGCCACCGAGCAAGAAAGGGTCCGGGAAGCTCGGGCATTCCTGGAATCTCGGGCCGATCAAGTGCCCGGTTACCGAATGTACCTTGCCCACTGGGGTACTTGGGTGAATCCTTGGGAATCCATCGCAGGCTGAGCGGATCCTAACTGGGACTATTGCGGCTTTTTACGGCAGTGATGCGGCGGCTGGGGAGCCTCTAAAGACGAGAATGGCTTGGCTCGCTGGGCGACAAGGCATCTTGTGGCTGATCCAGAGTAGCGCTTAAGGCCGCCGGCGGCTAGTCAGGCCAATCGTAGCGGAGCGGACGGATGCTCTGCACAAGGCTTGTGGTCATGGCCTGAAAGACCGGTCCAATCGTCTCGAACTCGCGATCCTCTGCTTGACAAAAAACGGCGAGGGTAAATCGATCGGTACGGATACAACGGATTTTTGCTGCGACAATGAAATCGAGATAGAAGAAGGCAAAGTCGTAACCGATCAACTCGCGCTCCGCGACCGTTTCTTGGACTGTTTCTGCTTCGACTCCTTTATACTCTGATTGCATGGTCCTCACGGCAGTTTGGGCCAATTCCTGAGGATCGGTCTCCGGCGGGTAGAAAGCCACGCTCCAGAAGCCACCTCCTGGGGCGTGGACCGTCACGGAGCGATGGCCGGCCAGCCATTCTTCTTCGTCCAAAACCCAGTTATCGGGGTAAAGGAACCCGAGCCCTTTGTGACGAAACTCCTTCGGCATTTAGCGCTTCTCCACGGGTAATTCGTTGTTTCGCCCACCAAGTGATTGCCCTCGGTCTTGCTCCCTCTTGTTTTCCCTCGTGTGAGCTGCTCTTACTTCACCGGTTCAAGATACCGGTCAGCAATAGGTTGCTGCAATTCTTTGGGCCAGCATTTGTTTTTTGCAGCCCCCCCAATTTGGCCCCGGCTCCCTTGGTTACAGGGGGCTGATCCAGGCATAAGCTGTACGACGCACAAAAACGGACACATATCGTTACCTACAAGAAGGCGGAATAGGCCCCAGTAGGTGAGTAACAACCGGTGGCTTGGGTATAACGGGAAGACTCCGGCAACTCAGGAAGTTGGGAGATCTAAAGAGAGTTGTGTGATTAAAGATAAGACAGTGAAGGACGCGGGGCAAAAATGCTGTCGCAAGTAGAACTTTGCGCGGTTTCCCCGCTAGGGAAAGCACAACTTTCGGAAGAAAAGGCTCGGCATTGGGGTGCTTTCGCAGCGGAAGTTGCCCTCGGTATATTAGAATTTGCGTTGAGCCGTTCGAAAGTTTATTTCTTCGCTAAAGGACGGTTTCAATCCCTTGATTCTTAACGGATGGTTTGAATTTCTGGTTTTTTGTCGGAAACAAATCGGAAACAAAAGAGAAGGTTTTTTTGAAAAAAAAAGATCGGTCCTTGAGGGCGCGATCGACCGGAATGAGCGGATTTCACGACGCCAGGATTGTGCCGGAAAATTTGCTTGCAGATTTTGGGGCCACTACGGAGTTAGCGACATTTATGCGGGCGAGAGAATTCCGGCCGAGACAATATTGACGGGGTTGGGATCGTGGGTCGGCGTCGGTTTTGGCTCAGGATATTCGAGAAAAAACGGGGACACCGGCGGACGGTATCGCCCCGGGTTGCGTTCGTCATTGAGGCAGCTTTCTTTACTTCTTTGATCGTAATTGGAATTATCGGTGTTTTAATAATCGTCGTCGGTTACTTATGGCCATATTGGCGTGCAACCCACCAATTTCGGCCGCATTGGGCCCGGGTACTTGATACCAGAATTGCCGAGCAAGCCGACGGGGAAAACCGTCTCTTTCGACCCGAGATTTTCATCGAATATGAGCTGGGGGGGACCACTTACCAAATTTGGACTTATGATGTTCAGACGTTAGCAGGCAACGGATTCTTAGCCGAACGACGCCAGGCGCTACGGATCTTACGTTCGGTTCAGCCGGGCCGATCTTACCGTATTTACTACGATCCGGAAAATCCGGCAAAGGCCGTCTTGGTGCGGGGGATTCCCTGGTGGATTTGGGTGGTGGGGTTGGTCCCTATTTCTTTTTTACTCTTGGGAATTGCCGGGCTGACCTATCTGGGCCTTTTCGGCGGGTGGTTGGGAGCGGTTTTGAATAGGGAACCTCTGCGTCGCAGGCGACCGGATGGAGATTCCCCTAACGGAACTTTATTGGCCACGCTCCCGAAAGCCATTACCCCGCAGGAAAGTCCAGGCACCCGGTTGGCGGTGCGACTGCCGGTCAGCTCCGGTGGGCTTTGGACCCTCGGGGCATTCGGGGCGGGTTGCCTGTTGTGGAACGGCTTGAGTGTGATGCTCGCCGGGTTTGCGATCCAGGGGGTGGTTCGGGGGCGGCCCGATTGGGTGTACGTGGGTTTTGTCGCGGCTTTACTTGCGGTTGGAATTTTTTGGGCCGTTTGGTGGCTTCGCCAGGTGTGGGCCCAAACGATGGTCGGTCCCACGGTGCTTGAGGTCTCGCAGCAACCATTTCTTCCCGGACAAGAGTATCAGCTTTTCATCTCGCAATCGGGCCGATTAAAGCTCGATTGTCTGGAGGTTCAGTTGGTCTGTGACGAACGGGCCATGTACTGTCAGGGGACCGAAGTTCGCGTGGAATCCCGGTGCGTGGTATCGGTGCCGATTCTTCGGCGCGAGGCTTTCCAAATCGAAATGGGGGTTCCTTTCGAGGCCCTTTTTCCCGTGAGCATGCCGGCAGGGGCCATGCATTCCTTCAGGTCTGCCCACAATGAGATTCGTTGGTCCATCGTGGTCAGCGGAAGTTCCGAAGGTTCGCCGTGTTTGCGGCGGGTTTTTTTCTTGGCGGTTTACCCCCCGGGAGTGGGGACGGGTGCCTGATGAGCACACGAGCTTTGGCCGATCAACCGCGCGTAATTCTGCGTTTGGACCGCCATGATGGCGTGTACCAACCGGGGGAAACCCTCTCTGGAGAGTATCGCCTGGAGGGGATTAGCCGACGGGACCTGGAGGGCTTGGAAGTAAGCGTGTTGTGGCGGACGGAGGGAAAGGGCGAGACCGATACCGGCACCCATGCCCTCTGGCGATATGCCACAGAGCTGGGAGATTGGCTGGACCCGCGTCAGCCCGGCCGTTTTAGCACCGTACTTCCTGCCGGACCTTTAAGCTACCAGGGCGCGATTGTGAAAATCCTCTGGCTGGTCCGCATCCGCGTCTTTTTGCACCGGCAGAAACCGCTTACGGTGGAAACGCCGTTTCAATTGGGTGAGGTCAGATCTGTAGGTCCGACCTCGGGCGCAACGGGATTCGACCGTTGAAAGGCGGTTTGTGACTGTTTAAGGTTGAAAAATAGTACCGGGCTCGCCCGAAAAACCGGTGCGGATTGTCCGAAACTCGTTTATTCGCGATTGATACCCGCGCACCACTTGCCGGCTTTTCAGCCCGCGGCGCAAGCCGTCGCCGAGAAGGGCACTATTTGCGCGGAACGGCTTGCGGCTATACGGCTACCGGTCGCTAGTCCGTCAGAGCGAAATCGAAAGTATTCTGTTGGCCGGAGCTGACTGTTACGGTGAAACCCGAGGTGGTCGGATCGGCATACTTTGCAGGAAGCAAATGCTTGGGGGCTGGCGTGGGGGCTGCACCGGCCTGGGCTTCTGTTTCGGCATAATCGGCTGGATACTCTTCGACCGTGGGGCCGGATGGGCCGGTGGCTCGTTCTCCGCCTTCAAACTTTTCGATTTTCACGCGGTACTGGCCGGGCACGACACCGTCGCTTTGCGCAGTTCGCATGGTGTAGCGTCCTGAGGCGTTGGTTTTGCCGATTGCGCTTTGACCCTCGCGGACGGGGATGAAAGAAACCACCGCCCCTTCCACGGGTTGATTGTTGTAGGTCACCGTTCCAGTGACGGGAACAGTGTTGGCCGAACCGCCCCCTCCACAACCGGGGCCTAATGCTAACGCCCAGATTCCCAAAGCGAGTAAGCAACCGGCAGCAATCCAAGGTTTACTCATTTCGAAAACCCTCCTTCGATTCGGTTTTTACGCTTTACGGGCCATTTCCGTTTTTGAGCCATGCACCGAAGGCACACGACCGGCGCGTTATGGAGGCGTGATGGACAACCCTACAAACGTCGCGCTTTGCCCACCTGCTGCCCGCCCATTTCATGGCGAGCAGCTTTTACCGGCCCCCTGCTCCAGATCAACACACTGAATCATATCTGACGCTGCGCGAGCCAAGTTACTCACGGGAACGCCAACACACCGAGCTTATAACGAACCGGGCTCATGAAGTTCGTAAGGAACCGGAATTACGATGAGCCGCTCAGTCGTGACCTCCGTCTTCACATAACCTGGCGCGTTGCGACCGCCAATTAAAAATTAAATCCGGGCAACAGTTGGACCTTGGAAGGACTGAAACCTGACCCGGAAGGACTGAAATCTGGCCCGGGCCAGACTTTTTCGACCGCCAATCAGCCGCGCAACCCCCTCTGTCCTAACGGACTCAAGGGGCAGCCGCTCAACTGACCCCGAAATATTCGCGTGCGGGATCTGGCATCTCCTGCCAATCAGCGCACTGGCTACTTATTAGCGGTAGACCTGCGTCGGAGTTTATACCGAGGCTATTCAATCCATCCCGGGCTTAATTCGGCACGCTGACGGCTTCACCCCCAGCTCGCGAGCCCAAGGCACCCCAAACACCGTAGCGCGAGGGACCCGTTTCCGGCTGGTAAACGCTCAGGGTTCCTGTGTCGATGGAGTTGCTGATAAACCGCACCGAGCCATCGACAAATGAGGCGTTCACTCCACCGGGATGCCGGCTCGCCGGGGGCAGGACGCAGTGGTGCGAATCGCCATACTGCCCACCATCGCAACAGGCCGGAGCATTGGGCGGCAGTACCGTGTTAAAGGCACAGTACATGGGTTGGGCGTCCGTCCAACGAATCCCGAATCGGCACTGCACAAGCGTGCCGGCAACAAAGTAACGACCGTCGCTCACCGTAAAGCACAATGCCGGGTTCTGCACAATCCCAGTTACTCGTTGATGAACACCCAGGACATGCTCAACCGTTTGACCCGAGATGGAGACAGGATCCATCGCCCGATACGGCGTGTTCTGCTGGCAGAGCCGTTCGCTGAACGCAACCGTGTTGCTGGTCCCGTCGAGCACATCCGCCATGCTGTACATCACGTGCGTCGTGGTGGTACTCGGGCGGGTCGCGAAAATTCCCCGCGCCCGGCGCGGGCTGCCAAAGCCGTCCATCAAACTTTCCGCCACATCACCCATGCTGAAGGCGTAGCTGTTATACGGCCCAGAGGCAGTGGGGTAACCGTTATCGGACGGGCACTTAAGAATCGGGGGAGAAATGTTCCAGGGTGCCCAGCTCGACCAAGGGGTGGGACCCTCAGGCGGGATGCCACTTGCCGGATCACCTGCCCGAATGCTCTCCCACATCGGGGTCTGCTCCATGAATGGCAGCAGCGACACGAAGCCCGCTCGACGCCCGGAATTGAACGGAGCCCCCGGCAAGGTGCCTCCGCTTCGATACACGAATACTTTGTACACGTCGTGATAGTTGTGCAAGGCCAAGGTGAGCTGCTTCAAGTGATTAACGCACTGAGAACGCCGGGCGGCTTCGCGAGCCGCTTGGACCGCCGGTAAAAGAAGCGCGATCAAAATCCCGATAATCGCAATCACCACCAAAAGCTCTACCAGAGTGAACCCCCTGATGCGATGACAGGAAACTCGAGGCATGGTCGGCCCTCCTTTGAATAAAGAGCGGGAAACAAAAAACCCGAAACGACGGACAAACGAAAAAGAACCAATTCTGTTACCGGCCTTGGGCGGAGTATGCCGCCTCATGAAGGTCCTCTTGCCCTTGAGTCTGCGCGAGAGGTCTTCCCCGGATCGCCTTTCGATCTCCCCGTCGGGGAACGGCGCCACACCCCCCAAGCCGCAGTCTCACAAAGAAAGGATTATAAATAAGGCCGCACGGTGTCGTCAACAACTCGACGAAAAAAACTAAAAAACGGGAACGTCGGTTTTCAACAAATATTTCTGGCAAACTGTAATCTATTCCTCGGATGGTGCGGCCAATTGTTTGCTTAAAAGCACGTTTTGAAAGAAAACTAAATTTGGGAGTGCTTCAAAAGGGGGAAAAGAGGAGCAAATTTTGATGAATTTGTCAGGGCTTAAGTGGCCCGAGAAAAGGGGGACTAACCGAAGTTGACAAATGGCGGGTTTCGGCGCGATTTTTGATTAATGGTGGATATGACCGATATGATTGATCGACTGGGGGAGCCATTCCCCGGGGCAATGGGGTAACGAATATCAATAACTTGGGGCGGGAGCCCCGGGAGCTTTTCCTCCGATTTCCGCGCGGCGTCTGGTGTCGTCCCCACTGCTGAGGCCACTGTCCGCGACCATAGATGGCTCGAAACACGATCCTGCGGAGGTTCAGAAGAGTCGAAATATCTCATCTTCGGGGCAGCTTTTCGTGCGACCCGGCTGTCCGCTTAAGGCTTTTCTCCCGGTGCGATCATCAGGAGCCGGTAGTACCGCTCAATCCCGTCTCGGGCCACCCTTCGGTAATCCAGGAGCTTAAGCACGCGGTAACCACCGAGGGGGTGATCGCTTTCCTGGGCCAAAAGCTCTAGGGGATTGCCGGTCGGCTGAGAACCATTCTCGGAGGAATCGGGGGTTGCCGGGGCCACCAAAAATAGGTGGGTGAATTGTCGTTCGACCAGAAGGCGGAGCAACGCGTCCGGTTGGTCGGTCAGATGCGCCTTGGGGATGATCCGCCCTAGGAGATCGGCTCGTACTGTGGGGCACGGAAAATAAGCTCCAGATTTTTCCTGCGAAAGGAGCCGCACCTGACCTTGAGGCCAAAGGGCAAGAGCCTGAGCAGCCGGCCAAGTCGGCTCATGGCCTGCCAGATATTGCTGCCGGCTTTCGACACCGGTCGCGACCCCTAAGTGGTGCCGGGCCTGCCAAATCGACCATGCGCCCTGAAGCGTGGAAAGCCCCAGAAATAGGCCCCAAAGTGCATGGCGAGCCCCCCGAGGTGCAAGCGGAAGTTGCATCAAGACTGCTACCGACCCAATCGCGACGAAGGGAATGAGGGGGAAAAGGCCGCTTGATCTCCCGTCCACGAAAAACCATAGCACCCAATACACTCCGCCGGCAATAAGCCAGGGGCGCAGCCGACTCGCAGTGCCGATCAATATTAGCCCGGGCAGAAGCGCGAGGGGGAGGAGCCCGAGCCGGTATTCCTCAGGTCCGAATTGCTCGGGGGTCATCGTCACCTGCCAGGGGCTGGCTACTAAGAAGATCAATTTGCTTAGAAGGCTCGGTTGGCCAGGGAACGCGTCATCCCGCGATGTACTGGGCGAGCGGGCTACCCCTGAAAACGAAATAGGGTGTAAATGTCCAGTATCCGGGTTATTGGAGGGCAGCTCTAATTGCGCGGTTGTCTTATGGAGTGCCCTTGGTGATTGAAGAGGTTCGGTTGATTGAGCGGTTAATCGCAAATACCAGGGCGTGTAGAGGGCGATGGCGATAGCCGCGATCGTGCCCGCAGCGCGGAGCAGCCGCTGAAAAGGCATGCTTCCGATCTGGCCGGCGATCGCCGGGACCGCAGCAAGACTCACCACGAAAATCCACCCCGTGCTTTTCGTGGCCAAGGCAGCTCCCAAGAAAATTCCCAGACTCACCGGTCCTAAGCTTTCCTCTTTGCGAAACGATCGGCTCGCAAGGTAGGCCGCCAGTGTGGTCCAAAGGGCCATCGCAAGATCGGCAAGCGGTGCCGTCATTTGATACATCACTCCCGGGACCACCAGCACGCTTAAGCCCACCCACCGTGCGGCGCGGGCATCGAGAATTTCCCGAGCCAGGAAAACGCTGGCGGCCACCAGCAGTAAGCCCATGGCCCAGTGGAGGAGTTGCGCCGACACCGGGCCGTCAAGCACCAGGGCCCACAGGTAAAGCATTTCAGTGAGGCGGGGGCCGGCAGCCGACTCGATCCCGCTCAGATAACTGATGCGGCCTGTGAGCAAAAACTGCTTGGCAATCGCGAGTTGATCGGCCAGGGCCGCCGGATCTGTCGGTGGGGCCAATGCGGAGACAAGAGTCGCGGCCACAACCGTGGCTCCGAAGGGAATCGTGTACCCCCGGAAAACTTCCCAGAAGGTGCGCTTGGATGGGAAAGTCGCCGAAGGAGCTTCGAACAATCCCCCTAACTTCGTGGAAAGGTATCCTGCATGGGGTACCGAGGAACCTGAGGGTGAAGAATCAGAGGAAACCGAGGGTGAATCAATCGCCACCTCGAGTTGTGCCGGGGGAGTGGCGGGCGCAAATTCTTCCAGTGGCCAAGGCCCTATACCGAGCGATTGGAATTCCGAGAAGCCATGCTCGGGCTCCGGGTAGATTCTGCCGGAAGTGCCGGGCGACCACCAGCGCGCTTGAAGCGAAGCACTCTTTGCCACAATCGGCGTCGCGAGAATGTTCGAGGGCGTTGACGGGTCATTTTTGGAGTGGAGCGAGCCCGACGGATTTTTCCGCCAGGCGATTGGCGGAACCGTCAAGACAAAATACTGCCTTGCCAAGGTCATGAGACCGAAACTTGCCAAGAGAATGGTTAAGGCTGTGATAAGATCGGAGCTCCATAAGCCTGCCAGCCCGTACGCAGCCAGAGCGCTTCCCGCCAAAACTAAACCAACGGCCGTTGCCAGGATTGCTTCTTCGAAGGGGGTGGTTTGCCCTTTGTGCAAGTAAAGCACCGGATAGCCGAGGCCATAAGCGGCCAGGAGCAACGCGAGCGTGCTGACTAGCGACAATGAGGAATCGAGCATACGCAGGATCTCTGAATTGGCGTAAGATCGCCGAAAGTGCGGAGTTGACCGGTGCGGGATCGAAAATCAGATACCGCCCTGACTTCAGCACCTTTGGCAGTTGATCTCCTTGGTTTTTGCTTGCGTGGCTGGGGTTATGATTTGCGTGGCTCCGCCGAAAGGCGTCGTAGCGGCGGCCGCTGCCTAGATGTACTGCCTTCGACTAAGTCATCTTTCCCTCGATTAAATCCGAATTTTGGCCATGACTTTGGGGCTATCACGTGGGACTTGTCACCAGAGGCCGGCAAGCCGCGCCAAATAAAGCGCGGTTACCGCAAAAGCCCAACCGACCAGTAGCCACACTCGCCACGGGGCTACCCGCTGAGGCCGCACGACTTCGGCCATTTGGGCTTCCAGAATGAATACCGGCAGCGGCTGCTTCGACTCAAGGCCGCTTGCCTCCTCCGGTTCTGTTAAGCCGTCGTACGTCTGTTTGATGGGAGCGATCATCGCGGTGCTCAAGGTTTCCCAAAGCTTAAAGGGTAGCGGTCTGATGATCGGTAGTGGGGGTCGACGATAGCAACAAAGCTTGACGACACCAACAGAGATTTCTCGCCGCGGTTCCGATCGAAATGGTTCGCCCTGGATGCTCAGGCTCCCCTAAGACGCTCATCGAATTTGCCTCGCAAAAACGTAATAGAAATTGCTTTATTGAGGAGGGTACTGATGATAAGCGAGGTTGATGCTTGCAGAATGGAACCGGGGTTTTAGCTCGCCGATCAAGCTGTCTTTCGCAAGTGGCAAGCTTGTCCGGAGGTTTTCGTCAGTGCCTCACCCAGTGTAGGAGGTGGATTGAGCCCGATTGAAAGACCCGTGGGATCGAACCCCAAAAGCTTGCCTCGTCGGGACGATCTAAGGACTGCACGCTTACCGCACGTGATGGAGCTGGAAATCACCCGCCTTTGCGCCGGGGGAAAAGCTCTAAAATGTATGGGCGCATTGTTGTCTATAATGCACCTATCTTTGCGCTGGGGAGAAGCTGCTCTGCCGATAAAGGAGACACCCTGTCAAGCGCAGCCTTCCCCGCCCCGGGGGTATAAGCTATCTCCGAAGTTCGAGGAGGTAGCCTGAGCCTGAGGGCAACGCTTTGAGCCTTCCGTTGAGTAAGAGGACCGGAGAGAATCGATCGAGGAGCTTTTTCAGCCGACTATTGAGCAGCATATTCAACCCTCCTTGGCTTAGTTGAAACCTTCCTTGGTCCGCAGATGAATCCGCCGGATGAGTCGGACCCCATAGTGACCGGACTACCGAGCCGCCTGGGCTTGATTTAACGCGGCCATCCGTTGGCGGAGTTGTGGGCACTGATTCACGAGCCTAACAATGGCGTGCCAATCCAAGCGCTCCGGGCCGAGCGCTTCATAAATGGTTTCCGTGGTATCCCAATCTTCTTCGTCGCCGATCACCAACCGCATATCTTCGCGGTCGATTTCCTCAGGAACGGGGATCATTTGCACCCGGAACTCGTGAGGACGCGATAGTATGCATTCCGTCGGTTCGTGAAAACACTGTTTTCCCCGAAACCGCCGCGCGGCACGTCGCAGGGCGTCGCAGCGGAACCATTCGGCAAATAGCCCGAGTGGCGAAAAGAGCACCGGACGGCCGTCCCGGTGACAAAACGTCACATAATCAGGGTTTTCTAGCGACTGGGCGGCAATGATCAAATGATCGAGAAGCGCGGAATCCAAAAACGGAAAAAGAGGCCGCACCCGGACGGCGGCTTCCGCCGAGAGGCGCTCGGCAGCAACCAGTAACGCCCGCAGGGGATCCCCGGTGGGGGCCCGCAAGATCGGTACATCCGGCGGCACCAAACGATCGAGGAATTGGTTCTCCGGGTCGTCGGTCGTCACCACCACCACACCTTCCACTTGTTGGGCATCAGTGGTCCGACGCACCACCCACTCCAGGATCGATTTACCGCCGATTTTCCGGGCAGCGCGAGCTCGTGGGGAAGGCGACTTATAACAGGCATCTACCAGACAGACCGTCTTCAGCATCCAGGCCATGGCTTTGGCCCTCCAAGAGTTAGCCCCTTCTTGACGGCGACCTACCCCCCCAAAAACTCTTTAACCAAGATCGACTTTAGCAGATTCGATCAACGTTCGTCAAGACAATCGAAGCGACGAGAACCGGACCGGAGAAAAGATATGGCGGCGGACCTTACCGGGCCTGCGCACACCGCAGAATTTTTCTCACTAAGACCGAAGTTAATCGGGAAGAATGTTTGCTGATATCACCACGGCAACGTTATTAGGAATCCGAATAAATCGTTTATTTTTGCGGCGTAGCCCGGTGGTTTTGTCGCCGCAAATTTCGCCGGTTTCCTATTGGGTTGCATGTGAGAATTTTTGCCGATTGCTTCGCAAACGATGGGCGAGAGAGTGCCCCTCACGCTTGTTTCATCTTTTTCCAGTTTTTAGCTTCTTGGCACGAAACTTTCCCTTTTTTCAGCTAGCGCTTTTGGGCCAGCTCGCGCGAGGTGCCGACTTTTTGTTTGCTGACGCACGTTTTGGCGGTGACCTCCTCTCTCTTTTCGACGAGACCTCTTGCTGGGTTAGTCAGCACCAATCAGTCCAGATGGGCAAGCGGCGTGAAGTGACAGCACTTTTGGTGAACCTCGCTGGCTCCCGCGCCCAAGGGGCTGAATACTCCGGTTTGCCTCCGGCAGAGTTAATAAGCCAGCACTTTTGGCCAATGGATTGCATTTTTACGAGAAGGCTCTGGCCGAGCGAATAGGAAGTGGGTGTCTGCCGGTTCGGTCGCGCGGTTTTGCTGACTTGTTTCCGGGGTCTTCACTTTAAGCCTGGAGTATTCGCGCCCTCGGTGGCTATCCTGGTACCCTCATGGTCCTCACAAAGTACGGTTATTGCTGCCAAGCACGGTGCACCGGGGGACCATTCACGCGAGTTTCAATTATCTTGACATACTTTATGTTGACATACCTCAGCCCTGACCTCCCTTGCGGCTTTAATCGGCGCTGACTGGGCAAATGGTGGAAGCTGGTTAAGTGAGCGAATTGCGAACTTCGCTGGTCATGGCGTTGACCTCGCGCAGCAGATTTCCGCCCTAACTGGGGTCGCCTTCATGGGGGACCAGGTCCGCTGAGCAGCAATCTTGCCGTAGTCAAAAAATTCGCCCCCAAATCTGGCAATCCACCAATTTTTCACCGGAAGGATTAGAGAAGCTTTAACGTTTGTGCCGATTATTCGTTTCGGAGGAAGTTTGCCGAGAAGGGGGTAGGCAGGAATCTGCTATTGATTAAGGGTGCGCAGCGCAATGAGTTCCAGTCGTGTGCAATTGTCCGACTTTCGTGAACATTTGCTGAGGCTAACCCGGCCTCCGGGACTTCTCGGTCTGACCCTGCTTGCGGTGCTCTTGATTCTGCTCGGGTTTTGGTCTGGCGGCATGGCCCGATCCGGTCAAGGCGCCGGTGGGTTGCCCCCGGACAGGGCAGCGGCTGAGACCTCCGGGACCGTTCGAAGTGCTGGCAAAGTCGATTCCGCCTTAAGCCAGTTCATGGAAAGTGCTCAGGCATCTGAACCTAAATCGGGGTTGGGGGGGCCGATCGGCGCGCATCCAGGTGACACCCGTTCGCCCGTTCTTCAGTCCCATGCCGCATCGGCGGATTCACAGGAAGGCGAGGCTCAAGTCCTCCGCCAATACCCCGTGGCGGGTGATCCCACACCGTTGGCGGAACGCTTACGCGAAAGGTTCGGCCATTTTCCCGATGTGCGGATTGTTGCCGACCGGCGGACGCGTCAGATCCTGGTGCTGGCCCCACCGGCATCGCAGATGCTGATCGACGGCGAGCTTCGGAACCTGCAAGCTGCGCAATCGCAGCCGACAAGCCGCTCCGAAACGCTGGCATCTTCCCCACCTCTGGCGGGACCTACGGATGCAGCTCGGGCAACTGAAGTGCTTGCCGCCGGATCGGCCGCCCCGGTACTCGAGGTGATCTCCTTGCAGCAGCTTACGAGCGAGCAGTTCGAGGCGGAGTTGTTGCGTATTTTTCCTGGACGTTTGCGACCCGTAAAAGCAGAGGGCCGCGGCCTAATAGGCTACGAACTTCGCGTCAATGCACCGGAGCAAGTACTGCTTTTGATCGATCCGGCAAATCGGCTGGTGATGGTCCGCGGCACAGGTACCTCGGCGCGTTCGGCAGCGGCTTTAGTGCGTTTCCTCGATCAATGGTCAGCAAACCAACGAAATTTTGCGATGGTCTCGCTCCAGCGGGGGCGAATTCCCCAGCTCGACCAGGCACTGGAGATCTTGTCGCAGATTACCGCTGGCCCGGCGGTTCCCCGCACACAGATGGCTTCGCCCGAGCTGGTGGAAACATCGCCCCCCCTTACTCCACCTGAAGGTGCGGCGGGAGTTGGGCGTGCTGAACGAGCCGTTGGGCTTTTGGCCCAGCAAGTTCCCGGAGGTCAGACGTTAGGTCAACCGGGCACTCCGTCGCCCGCCGTTGCCCAACCGCCGCCTGGTCCCAGAGGCCAGGGAGCCGGGCAGCCAATGCCCCCGGATCCTGGTCAAGGCGTGCAGCCGGGTCAGGCGCCGGCCCCGGAGGCCCAAATGGAGGAGGCCGCCGGCTTGATCGGCCCGGTCCAGATCGAGTGGCTGGAAGGGTTAGATGTGCTGATCATTCGCGGTCATGAGCGCGATGTGCAGCGAGTGGCGGAGCTCATTCAGCAGATCGAAGCCATGAGTGTGGAGACCGTGCCCACCGTAGTGGTTTATCCGCTCCGCCATGTGAATTGCGAAGCCCTTACCACGGTAATCCTCCAGATTTATCAGCAGGTTTATCAGGCCCGGCTGGGCTCCGTGCTGGTTCTTGCGCTTGTGAAGCCCAATGCGTTACTCATCGCCGGCCGACTGGAGAACGTTCAAACCGTGCAAGAGTTGGCCAAGCAGTTGGATCGGCCCGTAGCCCCGGAGACGCAATTCAGGGTGTTCCGACTTCGTCATGCCCCCGCGGAGCAGGTGCAGACGACGCTTGAGGATTTTTATGCCGACCGTGGTGGGCTCGGCACCCGGCTACGAATTTCCTTGGACTTCCGCTCCAATTCGGTGTTGGTCGAGGCCAGTCCGCGAGATATGGCGGAAATTTCCGAAATGATCAACCGCCTGGACGTCGGTCAAACGGAGGCCACCAGCGAAATCCGCGTGTTTAAGCTGAAAAATTCGTTGGCCTCGGAACTGGCCCCTATTCTCCAAGATGCCATCAGCGGTCAAGCCTACGGACGCCGCGCCGGTCAAGCCGGGCAGGTTGGCGTCGGGGCGGCGGCTCAACAGCAAGAGCGTAAATCCGCTGTGCTTCGCTTCCTCATGGTCGATGAGCGCGGAGAGCGGATGATTAATTCCGGAATCCTCACCGATGCAGTCATCACCGCCGATACCCGCACCAACTCCTTGATCGTCACCGCCAGCCCGGAAAGCATGCCCCTCATTGCGGCTTTGATCGAGCAACTGGACGGCCTTCCCGTGGCCGAGGCGCAAATCAAAGTCTTCACCTTGGTCAACGGCGATGCTCAGAACATGGCGGAGATGCTTCAGGCGATCTTCGGGCAGCAGGTGGCCGCTCAAGCCCAGGTGGCGGTGCGGACCGGGGCCCAAGTGGGCGAAAGTGCCCTGGTCCCCGTTCGCTTCGCCGTCGATGTCCGCACCAACAGCATCATTGCCTCGGGGACCGCCGGTGATTTGGCGGTGGTGGAAGCCCTCCTGTTGCGGCTCGATACCACCGAGGTCAGAGCCCGGATGAACAAGGTATTCCGGCTGAAAAATTCGCCGGCTTCCGACGTTTCCTCGGCGCTGAATGAATTCCTTCGAAGCGAACGCCAATTGCAGCAAATCGCTCCTGGCCTGGTTAGCGCATTCGAGCAGATTGAGCGCGAGGTAGTGATTGTCCCCGAGCCGGTGAGCAATGCCTTGATTGTGAGTGCAACGCCGCGATTTTTCGAGGATGTCATCCGCTTGGTCGAGCAATTGGACGAGCGGCCGCCCATGGTCCTCATTCAAGTCCTCATTGCCGAGGTGGCCCTGGGGGATACCGATGAATTCGGCGTGGAGCTCGGCTTACAAGATTCCATTTTGTTTGACCGCAGTGTGGCCGGCACGGGAACCCTCGCGGGAACAAACATCCCCGGCTTCCTTTTCAATTCCACGGATCCTCTCGGGAACAGCAATAGTACCGAGGCCCTTGCCCGATCGGATCGGATCGGTACCCAAGGGATTGCCAATTTGGGCGTCGGGCGGCTGAATAGCGAATTGGGCTACGGCGGCCTGGTGCTGTCGGCTTCCAGCGAATCGGTCAGCATTTTGCTCCGCGCTTTGAAGGAATGCCGCCGCCTCGATGTGCTCAGCCGGCCACAAATCATGACTATGGATAATCAAACCGCGGAGATTCTCGTCGGTCAGGAAGTGCCCACCATCAGCGGTACCCAATTCACCGATTTGGGAGGGCAGATTAACACCATTCAATGGCGGAGCGTGGGGTTGATCGTGACAGTGACTCCGCGGATTAGCCCCGATCGTTTGGTGGTGATGGAAATCGACGCTACCAAGTCCGATGTGGGACCGGAGGCTGAAGGAATTCCGGTGTCGGTTGCCCAGGGTCAAGTCATCCGCGCGCCGCGGATCAATACGACTTCGGCCCGCACGGTGGTCAGTGCGATGGATGGCCAAACGGTCGTCTTGGGTGGGCTGATTACCAAGAGCAATTCGCGCACTCAGCGGAAGGTTCCCTTCTTGGGGGATGTGCCGCTATTAGGCCGGCTTTTCCGCTACGATGCCTCGGTCGTGCGAAGGACGGAATTGCTGATCATCATGACACCGCATATCGTGACCACCGAGGCCGATGTTGATCGCATTAAGCAAATGGAGTCGGCGCGAATGGATTGGTGCCTGCGGGATGTGATCGAGGTGCATGGAGCCGATGGTTTGACTTCGCGCCAGATGCAAGCCGCTGGCTGGCAGACCTCGGTGCACTACCGCCCGGCAGAGCCCACCCCCGCTCCCGCTATAGCCCCGGAGAGCATCCCGGCCCCCAACGTTCCGCAGCCGGTAGAAGTTTTGCCTGCACCGGCGCAGCCCAGTGGTGCCGCACCAACCGCCCCGGCATTTCCGGAAAGTAAGACGGCAACCGGCGGGAACCCACGGCTGCGTCAGTCTTCGCCCGACACGCCGTTTGTCGTCGAACCCCCGGTTCCGTGACGGCGAACACCTTTTTGGAGTGATTGGACGATTCATTTTTTCGGTAACCGAATGATTCGATCGGATAATCTGTGCTGGCATGGAGCAAAAGCCCCGCTCAGACCGTACTATGAGTCTCCCCCCGTTATCCACAAAAATCCTGTTGAGCAGTTTGATGGCTCTTCTGATCGCGGGTTGTACGAGCCTGAGCAAGCTCCCGGAAAAAACGACCCAATGGTGGGCCCGCGAAGCCCCGGGCACGCCGAGCGCGGTCGTGGCCGTTTGGAGTTATGCCGTCGGCCAATTCCCCGACCGCCCACCGCTCCGGGGTTTTGGCGCCCGACTGATGTTCTACGAAGAGCACAGTCCCAGACCGATCAAAGTCGATGGTAACCTCGTGGTCTATGCTTATGAGGAGTCCTCGACGTCTACGCCCCGGATCGCCGCGGATCGGAAATATCTGTTTACCCAGGAGGAACTAGCCCGATGTTATAGCCAAACTCCGCTGGGACATTCGTATAGTATTTGGGTGCCGTGGGACGAACTGGGGGGGCCGCAAAGAGAAGTGAGCCTCATCGTCTGTTTTACCCCGATCAAGGGCCCTACTGTGGTAAGTCCGCAAACGAAAATTGTTTTGCCGGGAACAACCCCCGCGTCGGAGGCGGTAGCCGCGACGGTTGACCCGGCGAGAGCCACCGACACCCCCCAGCCCAAAGTTTGGACAACTCCACTTCCCCGCGGCTGGCAACACGCGGCCAATTCCCACACCGAGCCCTTTGGCACTCCCCCCGCCCGTTCCCGCACCGATACTGCGGTGAACGGATCGAACCCGCCGGGCTTTAAGAGCGAACGACTCGAGCAAGCCACTACCCAGACGCATACCCTGGGGACCGCAAATCCTCAACCATCCCGCGGTCCGATGCGTCAAATGTTCACGGCGACTTTTTCTCTTTCGCCACAAACCTCGCAACTGATGGCTCGGTCAAATCAACGCACCTCGAGCCTGCACTCCTCACATCCGAGTGCATCAAGCGAGGACCTCTCGAGCCCGCCCGCAACGAAAACCCCGTAAATGGCAGTCTTTGCATGCTGGCGGCTCAAGGGGCCAATCCATCGGCGGAAATCCGTGCCGGCGAGCTGTCCTTGCGTGCTCGCGCGTCAAGGACTCGATTTTGCGGTGAGGCAGGCATGCCAACCCACGTCATCAAAGTTATTGAGCGCGAGCGGCTCGAAGACTGCTTTGCTTAGTGGGAGTCGAAGGCTCCTTATCGCGGGAAAAGTCGAAGAGCGAGGAACGTAGATCGGCTTCAAAGCAGACCAATAGGCTTTCGTCACGGGGCTTCGGCATTCGATTCAGACGCTCGACCTGTGGAATTGGCCGAGGGTAGTTCCGTGGAAATCTTCAACTCGTTGCGGACTTGCCGGACCCCGGGTTCTAGTCGCGCCAGATTCTCTGCCAACAGGCGTTCGTAATCGCTTCCCACGGTGCCGCGAAGGACGACCGTATCTCCCTCGACGGCTACGCTCACGCCCTCAACGCTCCGAATGGCACCGGACCTTTCAAGGCGCTGTTGAAGCGTCGTTTCTAAGGTAGGTGCGGCGATCGGCTGGAAATCAAAACCCAGCTGAATCACGGCAGGTACCTCGGCATTGGTACCCCGCCCGCCGCCCCGACCGCCGGTTTGCGTCGGTTGTTCCACCGTTCTTGTCCGCATTCCCGACAAGCCCGAACGCCAAGCCTGGGTACCCTGCTGCGGGTTAGTGACAAATCCAAGGAGATTGCGGATATCGCGCGTATCGGCGCCCACGAATTGCCCGGCCTGACGGCCCGCTTGCATCCCGGTGCCGGTCCGCGAGCCCATGTTGCTCAGACCACTGAGCCCGCTTGCAAGGGAACTTCCACCGCCGGTCAGTCCCCCTGTGCTCGAACGTGCGTTCATTCCCTGGCCAAAGGTACGAGTCCCAAAGGGCCCCGTTGCTGAAGATTGCATCCCCGAGGAGCTCAGCGGCGAAAGCCCGCTTGTCGAGGTCCGCGAACTGCGGTTGAACTGAGCATAAGCCGGGCATGAGGCAGCAAGGGCCCAACCCACCACAGTCACGAACCCGATGGCCAAAGTCAGATGCTTTCTTGCACCCATCGAAGTATCTCCGCTTTTTTCTCGTTTCTCGAATGGACCGCGGTGCCTTACGCGCTTGAGTCCGATTGCACCGACTACGCCCGCCGATCGAAACCTCCGTAACGTAAGGAACCAATTCACACTAAATTATTCAAATTATTCAAATTAATTTTAGTGGCTTCCGAGGCATCCTAATACTTGCCCTTCGGTCGCGTGTCCACTTCCTTCCTTATCCTGATACCATCCTGACACCGTCACCCTTGAGTCAGGACCCATGTATCAGATACCGTCACGCTTATCACGCATTGGGATTGTCAGCGACGACAAGCCCACATCAGCGACAAATTTTTCAGCGACAAATTTTAAGGTCCGACGGGAGATTAGGAGATTATTGGCCGAAACTTGGAGAAATATCTTTACCAAAATGTTTTTTAGCTGGGGGCGCAAACCTCAGGGCCTGCGTTTTGCCCGGCGAAATCCCACGTATTTTAAGCGACAGTGGGGTTCCCTTCTAATCGATACTAACCCCCTTTACTTTCAAAAGTATCGTGCGAGGAATCTCCATTCAGGAAATCAAAACTTGTGACGAGGTCATTAGATGATTGTTTGCTCCCGACTTTACGCGTTTTTGCACAAATCGTTACAACAAAGGCATTCCTATGCATCTAATCGTCGGCGGCATCCTCGGAATATCAGCTAAGCGCTGAATCTCGGGATTAATTTTCGCGTTCTATCTAAAGGTCCTAATCTCCGCAAATTAACACTCCAGATGCCGTTTGGTCACCGCGTTCCCCCTCTTGTTGTATCTTGATTTTCGCGGGCAAAACGGTCGCTACCTTTCAGGGTCGTTCCGATTTCAAGGAGGATGTCTTCCAAACCCGGATCTAGTGTGCACAATGTAAACTGCCGTGCTGTGGGACCGGCGATTTCGATGTGGATTTCGACTCGGCGAGATGGCAAAAACGGCTCGACGCGATCCGCCCACTCAATGAAAATAAGCCCCCTGTCTTCGTACAGCTCCTCTACCCCAAGTTCCAGGAATTCACGCCCGTCCCGCACCCGGTATACATCCACGTGGTGGATCCGTCGCTTCCCTTCATAATGCTGGATCAGAACAAATGTAGGGCTTGTGACCTGGTGCCGGTCGCACCCCAAATCGTTCGCTACCGCCTGAACCAACCGAGTTTTCCCGGACCCAAGGGTTCCATAAAGGGCCACCACAGTGCCGTCCGGCAAAAGCTGGCCTAGCACTTTACCCAAATTTGCTGTCGCCGTCTCGTCCTGAGCCAAAAAGGTGACATTCTTCATCATGGACCCGTGATCGGCTCCCAAAACAATTTTTTTACAATCCCTTCCTTCGCCGAACAATTTGGTGGTTGATGCGCGATCTAAAAGTGATAGGCAATGTAAGAAATAGGCAATGTAAGAAAGTAGTACCCTAAGCCCATTTGGATGATCTTGTATTTAGAAACATACCGCTGCAGAAAATTCGCCCATACCTTCTCCAGAAACACATTTCTTTCTCCGATGAATGCATTGTACTGCTGAAGCGCGGTTTTCGCCCGCATGTAAGAGGCAAAAACTTCAGGTCAAATCCATTAGGCAGGATATCGGGATTACCCCCACAGGCGAAAGGGGCAACCCGCATGTTGCGTTTCACTGAACCGAGGCGATTCCGCCCAGAGGCGAAAGTGGAAGGACACCCGACAACCACCGCTAGTTTTCCAGCGATAAGAGGAAACTAAGAGGTGTAAAAGGCGGAGATACGAGGCTTAGTGGCGCGAAAAGTTGGTCGGGAGGGTCATTGCCCCGGGAGCAAGCCCATAATCGAATCCGTCAACGGGTACCCTCAGTTGAGAATACTTTTTCGTTTCAGACGGCGAGGATTCGGCTTACGGCGGTGGCCCATCTGGCCCAAAGAGCGGCCATCACCAATCTTCCAAGACATTGACCACAAACACGCTTGAACCCACCCGAATCTTGTCCCCCGAGCGGAGTTTGGCCGATTCAACCCGCCGGTTATTGACGTACGTCCCGCCCTCGGTTTTGAGGTCCCTGACCACGAACCCCCCATTCGACAGCATAAGTTCGCAGTGCTTGGGCTTGACGTCGGGATCGACGAGTTGAACACCGGCCTCGCGACTTGAGCCGATCGCCACGGGAAATTTCTCCAAAATGAAGCGGTGGCTGCCTGTCAGTCCATTTTGTCCGAGCAATTCTAAGCGACGCATGAGACCGCTCCCCCTTCTGCAAATCCACGGAGAATGATAGCGAAAAAAACGACCAAGAAACTCCACGAGAAAATAAAAAAATATGTCTCAAAACATAACTCAAAACATAAATATTATGGAAATTGAACTATTCTCCAAGCTAAGCAGATGATTAAGAATTCAGAATCTGTCAATTATGGTTTTTGCAGATATGGTTTTTTGCAGAACGCTTGCTGGAATTGATCCGAAGTTCCGGCTCACACGCAAACGGTTTTCAGGTTGCAAAACCCATACCTAGTAAGCCCCAGCTTATCCTCGCCAAAGTTGCAAAAGATCTTTGAATCAATGATCAATTAGATGTTTATGACCTCTAGATCCTTCGACGATAATGCGGAGATCACCGTTTCAAAAAGACTTTAGAAAAAACCAGGAAAATTTAGGTAGTTTTTACAGCAAAAGATGTGCCGATTAATTTATACGAAAAATTTTTGGTCATAACCTTTTTCTGTAAATAGACTTACGGGACAGTAGCCGCCAATTGCTAAACGGGTAGAAGTTCATTTTTTCATACTTGAAAATCAAACATGAATGCTCAAATTCGTAACATGTTTTATTTTGCTACAGTAAATTGCAACAGTTCCAGTAATGGTAGAAGTTATCACCGTTAACATTTTCGCACAAAATGTGTGTAAGAATAACAAACTTACTGACGTAGCGGCAGATTTTCTGGGGCATCAAGATTTAGTGCTTGAGCTGGATTTTGCTGGAACCAACCGGCGGAACCCCGTCAACCATTGCCCCACCGAATGATCAGACGGCGGAATGATCAGACGGCGGATGGGCACCGTCATTTCGTCATAACTTGTGGGATCAGCCTTTTAGCTCACGGATTGCAAGAATTCCGCCATTTAGCTCAAAAAAGCGTAAGAATGACGAAAACTCCTCTTAACGCCTCCCGTTTTTTAGTGGTGTGGAAGGACGCTCGGGGGTTGGGGGAGAATTAGCGGTGGGAATCGGAGTAAGAATTCTTGATCTTAAATCTCCCCAGCACTCAAGAAGATTCTGCTTCGTCTTTACTTCCCCTGACACGGAATTGTCGGGGAAAACGTGAAAAACACAAATCCGGCTCTGACGACTGGGTCAAGATGACCGATCTGCCTGGCAACCGATCGGCTGAGACCGCCGACGGTCATCCTAACCAACATCTAATCCGCCCCGGTACGCCTGATCCACAGCGGTTTCGGCCCGTCATTCCCACCCAATCCCCCCAGAGCTTCGGACGTGAAATCTTCCCGGCAAATTCACGAGTTGGCCCATCTCGAAGTTCTGCCCGACTGCTTATCCGACAGACGCGATTTTTGATTTTTGGGGTGATCTCAGCCCCCGATGGTCCTTTTCACAACCAGTTCGCGGACCGGGTTCAGAGGCTTGCCGGCATTAGGGGCTTCGAAATAATCGCGGGGATGGCACCTTGGCCCACCGTTCGCCTTCGCCATCCCTCGGCACAAGCCGACGCCAATCGGCCGCTTTCTCCGCAAGGGGCGGCTCCCAGTAGCAAGGGGTATTTCAGTGGGGAGATAGCTGGTTTTGCCGGACCCCTCAAAGGTGGGCACGAGCGTTACTTGGGTGTCCCATGGAGGTCTAAATCGTTGGGGCCGAGGTTTTCCAAGTTAGGGCGGCTGGGGCGGGTTCAAAGGCAATACGGCGGGTGTCAATTTGCAGGCTTAAGGGGGTGGGAGCTCCGAATGGCATCCTCAACCTTCATGAGGGGATTGACCCGCAGTTTACTTCGTTTGACTAAAACGGAAGGGACAAGAAATAGTTCGTTTGATGGAGGTACAGAAAAACAGGATCAACCCCCACACAAAGCCCCCATGGTTTGGTAAACTTATCGGACTAACGTCGGTCCCCTGTGATAACCGACCTCGCGATTGGCTGTAAAGTAAATTTCCGTCAAGCCGCGGGGTCTGAAAGATATTTGGAAGATAACCGCCAAATCCGCCAGTACGGTAACTCCAGGTTTGCCAAAACGATGGGTTTGCCAAGAGCGTGAGATTTCGTGGCAAACCGAAGATCAAACGATTGATATTCACAAATTTCTTACATTTGCGGGAATGGAGCGCCCCGGCATGGATCCCCTTCATCGGGGTGCATGTATTTTTATTTTCTGACTTCGTCAGTTCCCGGGGAAACTCGTGTGCTCCCGGTACCCGAATCTGCAAGCGTTGCCCCAGTGAGGATCGCGCGAGTTGGAATTCAGATGAGGCCAATCGAGGGTGGTTGGAATTTTGATGAGACTGAAAACAGCCTTTGAGGTTCCGATGATGGCCAATACCGGTGATGGCGATCCTTATTTTCAGGCCCTTTTCGCCGACCGAATCGGCGGTCCAAACTACGGGAAAAACACCGAGATCTACAAGTTTGAAAAGATCAAGCGGGCTAAGCGGCGGGCTTTGGCGGAGCATCCCGACCGGCGGCTTCTGGATTTTGGAATCGGGGAAAATGACGAAATGGCGGCCGCCGTGGTTCGCGAGGAAATGGCTCGGCAGATTCATCGTCCCGAGAACCGCGGTTATGCCGATAATGGGATACAAGATTTTAAAGACGCCGTCGCCCGATTTATGGCCCGGCAGTTTGGCGTGCAGCTCGATCCGGTGTTGGAGATCAACCATTGCATCGGCTCGAAGAGCGCTTTGGCGATGCTGCCTGCGGTATTCATCAATCCTGGCGACGTGACGTTAATCACCGTTCCCGGGTATCCGGTGGCGGGAACTCACACGCGGTATTACGGCGGAGAGGTGTTTCGTCTGCCCCTACTGCCGGAGAATGATTTTTACCCGGACTTTTCCATCATTCCGCCGGATGTGCTGCGCCGCGCGAAGCTGCTGGTGCTCAATTATCCGAATAGTCCCACGGGCCAGGTGGCCACGGAGAGCTTTTATCGAGAGGTGATCGAATTTGCTTTTCGGCACCGGTTGGTCGTGATCCAGGATGCCGCGCATGTGATGTTCTCCTATGGACGTCCGCCGTTCAGCTTCCTGCAAGTCCCCGGGGCTAAAGAAGTCGGGGTCGAAGTTCACTCCTTGTCTAAAGGCTGGCACATGATTGGCTGGCGTTTAGGCTGGGTGTGCGGCCATCAGCGTATTGTGCGGGCTTTCGCCGATGTGAAAGATAACTGCGATTCGGGACAATTCATCGCCATTCAAAGGGCGGGTATTGTCGCGCTGGAGCACCCGGAAATCCCGGAGCAAGCCCGGGCCAAATACGAAAGGCGGCTTAGGAAATTGGTAGAGACTCTTCGCCGCGCGGGCTTCGATTGTCGGATGCCGGGGGGCACTTACTTCCTTTACGTCCGCAGCCCACAGGGCGTGGTGGGTGGCCCACGCTTCGAGAACGCCGAGGCAGCCAGTCAGTTTCTGATCACCGAACACTCGGTGTGCACCGTCCCGTGGGATGATGCGGGGCCTTACCTTCGATTTTCCGTCACTTACGAGGCCGCCACGGAAGCCGAGGAGGACGCCTTGATGCAGGAGACGGAGGCCCGGTTCGGTGCTATCCGCTTTCAGTTCGACTGAACTCGCTTCGAGTTCCGGCGAAACGGGGGGAAGGCTTGCGCGGGCAAGCCTCGGTGCCTTTGACGAGAGTTGGTCCCGGAAGATACCGTTCGATAGACACCAGGAGCCGATCGTGTGGATTTGATGAATTGCTGGGTGCTGGTAACAGGTGGTGGAAGCGGGATTGGCCGAGCGATCGCCTTGGCATTTGCCGCCGAGGGTTCCCGGGTGATCATTTGGGGGCGTGACCCGGCAAAGCTCGCCGAGGTTGTCCGCCAGTCCTCGGGGGCTCATCCAATCGTGGCTACCCCCTGCGATGTGACGGATCGCCAGAGTGTTTTCGCTCAGATCGAGGAGTTGGAACGGCGCGATTCGCTACCGGATATCCTCGTTAATAGTGCGGGAATCAATATTCCCAATCGGACTTTGGACGCGATGCGGGCGGAAGACTGGGACCGAATTCTGGCGGTGAATGCCACAGGGGCTTTCAACACGATTTTCGCCGTTTTGCCTGGGATGCGTCGGCGGGGGCGGGGGCTGATTGTCAACATTGTCTCGATTGCGGGAATGCGGACGGTCGGCTTTGCTGGGGCCGCATACTGCGCTTCAAAATTCGCCTTAAGCGGTTTCGGCCGAGCGGTGGGGCTGGAAGAGCGGGACCACGGAATCCGGGTAACGAACATCTTTCCAGGCGAAGTGAATACGCCGATTTTGGCCCACCGCCCGGTGCCGGTTCCGCCGGAGCGACTTGCGCGGATGCTCCAGCCGGAAGATGTGGCGGCCTTGGTGATTGCCGTGGCTAAGCTGCCCGATCGTGTCGTGGTTCCGGAACTTGTGGTCCTACCAACTTATCAAGAGTTCACCTGAACCTTCGTCGAGCAAATTGCTTTTAAGGGAGGTGCGTAGCGGGCCGCGTCGGATCGTAAACCGATGCAAAATTACCCGGCGATGGGATGGCCCAAGCAGATAGGTGGCAGTTGTGAGGAAAATAAAATCGAGGAAATAAAGTCGAAGAATAAAGTCGAAGTTTTTTGGGTTGATATTGTTTTGAGAGTCGGAATTTTTAGCCGCGAAGAGCTTGCCGGTAATGTTCCCTGAGATTTCTCCCCCCCCTGAAGATAAACCCTCCAAGGCTGGTTCCGATCCGGATTCGGCGGCAAATCAGCCCGATTGTTCCGGGAATCCACTGGGCTCGCTGATCCCGGGCAGTAACGTTGTTTGCCTGATGGTTGACCGGGTACACGTGGGTTATCTAGGGCCTTATGGAAACACTTGGATTCAAACGCCCAATTTCGACCGCCTGGCGTGGCAGGCCGTGGTCTTTGATCAATGCTGGATCGAATCGCCGCAGATCGGCCCTTTTTGTCGGGCGTGCTGGACGGGGAGGCATCCTTGGGAAAAACGAGAGCCGAATTCCACGTTGGGTCAACTCTTTCAGGAGCGGGGATGGCGCACCGTACTTTTGAGCGATGACCCAGCGGTTATCGCCGATCCTTTGGCCGCGGGCTTTGCGGAGCAAGTGCTTGTGGAAGTTTCCTTTCCCGATACGCCGGCGACAAGTTTGGAACAAACCTACCTTGCCGGCGTCTTTACCCGGGTGTTGGAGCGATTGGAGCGGCTGGAGTCGCCGTTTTTTGTTTGGATTCATCTTCGGGGACTTGGTCATGTGTGGGATGCTCCGTTGGCCTGGCGGGAACAATACGCCGATGAGGGTGATCCGCCGGCTTACGCCGGGGTATCGGTGCCCGATTGCTCCTTCACCAAAGAGGATGACCCGGACCTTTGGTTGAGCATTCTCCAAGCCTATGCGGGTCAAATGACCGTTTTGGACGGATGTGTTGAGGCCCTTTTGGATTGGTGGGGAACTTGGCAACAAGCGGGGCGAACGACGTTGATTTTCGGCGGAGTCTCCGGGTTGCCTTTGGGGGAGCATGGGTGGATCGGACCGGCTCGGTCACAACTTTATTCGGAGTTGGTCCACGTGCCGCTTATGCTTTGTCCGCCGCCCTTACAATCGCGAGCCTGGCGGGTACTCGGGTTGGTGGAACCTGTGGATCTTTTTCCAACCATTCTCGAAATGGCGGGGATTCCGGAGGTGCGTTCTTCCCGAGTGGCCGCCAGTTTGCTTCCGCTGATTCGCGAGGAAAAACAGGCCGTGCGCCAACTGCTGTGCCTCGAGGGGTTTTCTGGCGAGCGGGCATTACGCACCCCGGCTTGGTTTTTCCGCTTGGTCGATCCGCCGGAGCTTTTCGTAAAGCCCTACGATTTTTGGGATTTCAATAACGTGGCCGTTCGATGCCAAGAGATCGTCGAACGATTGACCGAATTGGCCGAGCAAGCCCACCGGCAAATGGAAGCCGGGACCTGGGATAAGAATCTCCCTCTGGACGAGTCGCTTACGACGATTCCCGAGTGAATGAGCCGCGGCAAGGCCGGCAAGCGGTTGCGATATTAGGGGGAGAAATCCTTGTCTTTTTGTCTTTTGCAAGAAACTCTCATTGTCTTTTGGAAGAGACTCTCAGAGCCTATCAATCAGTGGCAGAGCTCCGAAATAAGACCGGAAATAAGAAAAGTCACTGAACCGTACTTCGTTCGCAGTTGGATCTTTTTGCGAAGGAGGCCGAGTCCCCTCTGACGCAAGAAACAATTAGCCGGGGTTATCCTGCCGGTAACATTCAGAAATCACGGGGGAAATTAAGCACGGGAAATTTGTTCGGGTTAGTCGGGAATAGGGCTCGTGGAGTCCAATCACAGGATGATTATCCGTCATGAGTCAATGGTTCAAAAGTGGCTGACCTGCCGCGTCCGGGTCCCGGGCTCAGAAGAGAGGCGACAAAGGGTGTGATCTCCATTTCCTGGCAAGAGATCGGAACTTCCGCACTCCCGAAGTCGGCTCAAGGTTTGAAAAGTCCGTGGCAGACTCATTCGATTCAAATACGCCCCCGGTCGGCTCGGGGAGGTCCGGCGGTGCGGCATCGTCCGGTGCGTCAGAGCTTTAGAAAGAAGCATGGATTTTGAATCGGCGTGATGGACTTGGGGGTTGAGGGCCGGGAGGATCGCGAGGTTTCCCGATAAGGGTTCGCCAACTGGGTTTGGCCGCCATTGGGGCTTCTCGACAGGCTGACAACTTGCTAAAAAGACTTGCGGTCGAGTGGTGGCGGGGTTAAGCGCCGGATGCGGTGCGGTTAAAAAGAGGAGACGGTGCCCACGCGGAGCGGGGAAAACTCGGGCGAGTAAGGCTTACGACACGTGGCTTCCGATCAGGCGTGCCATTGGATAGCTTCGAGAGTTAGCGGCGGCGGCACACCTCAAGCAGAGGGCGTCTTCGACGAAACGTAAGCAGAATCGGCAGGTACCAACACCGAGTAGCAAGTAGGAGAATCAAACATGGAAAAATGGCCGATCGGCGTTTTCACGAGCATCGATGCAGGCTTGGGGGTGAAGCTCGAGGTCGCTCACGAGTTGGGAGTTCCCACGATTCAGCTTCATGCCCCGAAAAAAGAAACTCGTACTCCGGAGCAAGCCAAGAGGTTTTTGGATCGCTTGAAAGAACTGGGGATTACGCTGACGGCGGTCTTCGGGGGTTTTGAGGGGGAAAGCTACGCCGATATTCCGACGGTGGTCCGCACCGTTGGCCTTGTGCCGCCTGAGACCCGCGCGGAACGCTTGGTTGAGATGAAGGAAATCGCCGATTTTGCCCGGGTTCTTGGTTGTGATGTGGTGGCCCTGCACCTAGGGTTTATCCCTCACGATCGTAATGACCCCCAGTATCCGGAGATTGTGGCCGTGACCCAAGAGCTGTGCGATCATTGTGCGCGGAATGGGCAGCGGCTCCATCTGGAAACGGGGCAAGAGACGGCCGACGCGCTTTTAGCTTTCATCCAGGATGTAGGGCGGAGCAATCTGTTCGTCAACTTTGATCCCGCCAATATGATCCTTTATGGCTCCGGCGAGCCTATTTCGGCCTTGCGAAAAGTCGGCAGTTATGTCCGTAGCGTCCATTGCAAGGATGCCAAGTGGGCGGCTAATCCCGGCAAAGAATGGGGGCAAGAAGTGCCGCTGGGTCAGGGGGATGTGGGAATCGAGCAATTCCTGCGGACTCTGGCGGAATTAGGGTACAATGGGGCGCTGACGATCGAACGGGAAATCCCGCATGAACCCGAGCGACAAAAGCGGGAGATTGGTTACGCCGTTCAACTGCTCCAGGATCTCAAGCGTCAGATCCTTGGCTAACTACACACTCGGGGGGCAAAGAGACAGACGGATTCGGCGGAGCTTCCCCCGCGGTACGCCAAAGCCGGAGCCAAATTAGGCTCTGAAAATGATGAGTTGCCGATGCGAAATGTGGGGTGGAGCAATTCGGGCGACGCACCAGAAGCGATTTGCCACTGTTTGTCTCTGAATCGTTTCTATTTTGGTCGATAGCCGGTGCATTTTGACGCAGAAAGAATGCAGCCCGGGTTGTGCCCGCTTTTACCCGTTGACTTTGGTTCGGACATAGAGCACGCAGTACCTTCGTTTGGCGCGCGGCGGTTTTGTGGCTTCCGGCAATCGAATGGTAATGAATCACCATCGACGTTCTTCCTGTCTTCACTCGTATTGCAGTCCTTCGCAAAGCTCCCAAAGCACCGGCGCTCCTTAAATCTGTTTATTTTGTGGAAACGCCTCAATTCTCCCGCATTTACCGACCCCCGGCAAGTGCAATGGAAGGTAGGGACGGATCAGCTTTTTGAAGTATCCTTGTGTACTCGGAACGCCCGCGTGGTCGTTATTCCAAAGCGGCTAGACGGATTACGTTTATGAAGCATTTACCGTAGATATGCGGGAAATTTGAAACGCAGCTTACTTTGTCAACTCAAGTTTTCCCAGCTATTTCACTTTCCTATGCTTTTTATTCTAACCTTCTTATCAGTCAGGTGCATCTGAAATGCATAACCTTCTCGTTGGTGGCGGGGATCGCGGCGCAAGGGTGGGCGGCGTAAAACGCAAGTGACTCTGGGAGGCGCGATGATTCTTCGAGCAATAAGTATCGAGCGCAGCATCCGGAATTACTTCTATCAACGGATTAAGCTAGCTAAAATCTCTCGTTCCTCGGAAAAGGTTTTTATAACCCGGAACAAGTTCCCTGGATTTCCGAGCCTTGCAAGCTTGCGCGTTTTCTGAAGGATGTATGCTCCGAAAATTGGGATTTGAGAGTTGACTTTGGGGAAAATCCAGGCAAACTTATTGTGAAATTTGTCCGACAAATTACCCCGCCTGGTAGGGGGTTTTCCCGCCCGATCGTTTCCCCGATTGTTGTGGCTTTCCGAAACGTAAGGCGTCATTCCACGTGACGGATCGCGACGTTCCCGAGATAGCGCGCCACGGTGTTGGGGTAGTTGCCGTGCACTTCGGGAGGGGAATTGCCTTCGCGAAGGGCTTCGGCAGGTTTCTCGCGGCTCGCCGGGGTCACGGACTTAGCTTAACCCGAGCTTGCGGCGAAAAGCTCTGCGAGCATTTTTGTTTCCGATTGGTTAGCAACGGCGTTTGGAGTCGAACTCGGACACTCGGCTCCGGGAGGATTCGCTGCTTCCCCAGGTGTAAATCGCGTTGTACAAAGGCGAGGAAAAACGCGAGGATGGTTCGCGGACGATAAGGACCAGATCGACAAGGAACAGAATTGGAGGATGCAGATGGCAGGAGACTTCGTGTTGATTGCTGCGGCAGGAATGCTCTTTTCGCAAGAAGGCGGCTTAAGCTACGGGGAGGCTTATCGCTTGGCCGTGGCCGAGGGTCGGCCGCTTGTGCTCCTTATCGGCGCGGAGTGGTGCCCCGCGTGTGTGGTTATGGAAAGGAAAGTCGTCCCGCGGTTGAAAAATCAAGGGGCTTTCAGCAAAGTGGCTTTTGCGGTCGTGGACTTTGACAGGGAGCAATCCCTCGGGCAAAAACTAATTGGTAACGGACCGCTCCCCCAGATGCTCTTCTACCGCCGCACACCGCTGGGGTGGCGGTTGACCCGCCTAATCGGGCTCCAAGATGCGGGAGTTGTGGAAAAGACATTGGCACGCGTGGTCGGCCCCAATATAGCCTCACAGACTGCCCAGAGTGATTTTCAGAATAAGCCGACCGAAGCGGCGTCGGTAAGCTCGTCAAGCCCCGATGTTACTTCGTCGGACCTCGGGCAGGGAGTGGTTTCCTCCGGAAAGGTTGCCACCCAAGGGCGTCAAGGGCGAATGGCTCAATAGCCGCATGCGGGAGGGGAGCACATAAAAAGCGGGCCAATTCTCCAATTTTGACGGTGGATTGCCGGTGCCGGGCACAGTTCGATACAAATACGAGTGATCAAATAGGAGTGATGTAGTCCCGCAGCGAGGGCGGGGCCGCCGGGTCGCAAGCCTCCGAAAAGCCCAAAGGCTACGATGCCGGCAGGAGCCGATGCGGAATTCGGGCTACTTTTTCAATTGATCTTGCATTAGTTCAATTGACTCTAGACCAGTGTGGGTGGGTCCCATTTTTCAGACGAACATAGTTACCCCGCCATTGGCGCCGATTGCCTATCACCGATGTCCGTTGCTCACTTCTGACGAGAGCCGCCAATCAAAGCCCGTCCGCCATGTCTACCGCGATTCGCGCGGCTTGGCGGCACCAAGACCGGTGATTTGGCTGCGGATTTGATCGTGCTCTCGCTGGATGCTTGCCCGCCAAAAGTCCAGCGTGTCGCAGAATTGCCGGATGCGATCGATCTGCTCTTGAATGTGGGCAAATAGGGGGGCGGTGACGCCGCCGGATTGCCAACGCTGAGCAAGCTGCTTGAGGGCACGATGCGAAAATCGGCTAACACTTCTTGTAAATAGCCAAATGATCACTAGCGCAATCCCGGCGAGCCATCCCGCAGAAATCAGGTACACGGATAATCCAAAGATCGGTTGAGGTGGAGTGGCTAACCAGGAGTCGTAGAAGAAGTTTTTGGCCAAGCGTCCCACCACCAGAATAATCGCCGCCAAAAGAAGCAGCTCGCCGGTCCAACGCGCTATTTTGACGGGCCACGATTGTGCGGAGTTGCCGATGGTTTCATCCAGATCCTGCATCGCGGATGTCATAAAATTCATCACCGCCTGCTTGTGCTCTGCTTCAAGTTTCGCAGCGGAAATCGTCGTGGGGGCCAACCCTGCTTCTCGCAGATAACCCGGCAGGATCATGCCGGCTTCCTTGCTGATATGCTCCAGCGGCGGGTTGAGCTCGGCCAGTTGCTGAAAAGCTTTTTGGGCACGTCGCTCGAGTTGAAACTGCTTCAATTGCTGAAGCATTTGCGCCCCGGCTAGGAGAACGGTCCGAACCAGCGATCGCGAGGACCACATCAGCCAGCCGGCCACTAGCCAACTGAGCGCGTTCCAGTGACGTAGTAGCAGGCTCAATGGGCTCATGGCAAGCCGGGAGCAAATCGAGTCTAAGACCCGCCGCTCCAGATCATGTTTCAAGGGGAGAATTTCCCGCTCGAGCCACGCGGCCATTTGGGTCCGCCACAATCGCCGCCACTCTTCCAGCCGCATTTCCAATTTCTGGACACCGGGCAAGCATTCGGCGGCTTGCTGTTGCGTGCTTGCTAAAAATTGCTCGACGAGATCCAAATAGTTGGCGAAGCGGACCTTAATTGCCAAAGTTCCCGAAGAATTTTCGGAAAGAAATTTGACCAATTTGGCCATATCGCCGGTAGGCGATTGTCCGGCAGCAATCTCTTGGAGGGCTTTCTCGGAGTCGACCAGATACAGATAACCTGCGTCGTATTGGCCTTCCAAAAGCTTGCGCCAGTCTTCGCGGATGTCGTCGTCTTGGGAGGCGTGGGTCTGCACGAAGATGAGCCGTGCTCCGACCGCCGCTTGAGCCAGCTCCCGCGATACGCAGGCACTGCGATATTTTTGCTGAGTTGCCGTGACAATCAACACATCGCAAAACGGGAGGATCTGTCGGAGCCGGTCGAGGTTGGTTTTTCCCGGCTCACCAGAAGAATCTAGGAGCGATATGTCGGTGGTGTCGGGATCCGGGCAATCGATTAGCACAAGGTTTTCCAGGACTTTTGAGCGGCACGGTCGCCAGTGCACCAAGTCGGGGTCGATCCCCAGAAACTCCGGTGGCCATTCGTCGGGCGATACCAAGACGGGTTGATTCGTCGTCGGCCGCTGTTTTCCAACTTCTACTAATTCTTGGGCCACGAGGGCATTGGTCAATGCGCTTTTGCCAGTGCCGGTGCCCCCAATGATCCCGACGATCAGCGGTGCTGTGATCCGCTTTTTGAGTGCCTCGACCCGCGGTCCCAGCAAGGCAAAGTGCTTTTCCGCAAATCGGGCAGCAACCCACGGGGGTGCTGTCTTGAGCCAGGTTGATAGCTCCGCATGAAGCACCTCGAGTTTGGCCGCTAGCAATTCGGGGTCCATACCGCCATCACTTTTTGGAGATAATTCCGCCGCTTTTCGCAAGCGATATTCCGCGGACACCACGGGCAAAGTAATTCTCCGATCTTCCGCATTTAAAGTGGTGAGTTTTGCTTCGGGGTCCGGGATTGAGATCTGTCTCGTTAGCGTTTGTGTTTGTGTTCTCGTAATCGTGCTAGGACCTTCCACTCCTTGCAGCAAGAAAGGCTCAACATCCTTTGAGGCCTCCTGAAGGTCCTTTAACTTGGCAAGACACATCAAGCGGTGCACACCGGCTGTTACGGCCGGCCGAAAGCCGCTCCGTTCGCTCTAATCCTGCCCTGAAGGAAGTGGGAGAACCAATCAGAGCCTATACGGCTCGCTCACCATGGGTGTGCGGAACCCTTAAGCCGCTTCCCGGCATCATCAATCGTTCCAAAGGCTAGTCCTTGATGGGGATCGTGTCAAGCCGTCCTACAAATGGCGGACCCGTGGAAACCTGAACAGCGCGAAGCTATCCTGAATAGGGCGGACGAAGGCTGAGGATAACAGGCGACGGTCACAGCGGTTGGAGCGGTTGCGTCTTGGGCGATCGGGGCTTTTGCGGTGTTTCAGTTCGCTTGTTTGAGGGAATGATTCGGCCGTTTTCGAAGCGCACTCGTTCGAGTATTAGGGTAGGGTGATTTACGAATACAGATCTCAATTAGTCGTTATAACCTGTTTACACCTGTGGGCATCATCAACCAGAGTTCGGAGATTTGTCCAGGGCATTTCGTTTAGGTGAAGGCTGTTGAGGCAGGCAAATGGCGTTCATTCAGCCGGGTTCGCTAGGACTAATTATCGCCCTATTGGCCCTGCTGGGGCTGATGGGTGTCATTGTGTGGGTATACGGCCCCCTGTGGTTCCGGGCGTACATGTGCCGGGCCAACGTGAGTATTCTCAGTTTGATTGGGATGAGCTTACGGCGGGTCGATGCCAGGGAAATTGTCGAATGCAAAATCATGGCGGTTCAAGCCGGGTTAGGTCGCGAGCGGCAAAGCGGCATTACCACCAGCCGCCTTGAGGGGCTGTACCTAGCCGGCGGCAACGTGCAGAGGGTGATTCGGGCAGTGATCGCGGCTCATCGTGCGGGGATCGACTTGGATTTTGATCGCGCCTCAGCCATCGATCTGGCGGGTCGCGACGTTTGGGATGCGGTGCAGACCAGTGTGCATCCGAAGGTCATCGATTGTCCCGACCCGAAAAAATCGCCCGAGCCTTTTCTGAGTGCCATTGCCCGAGATGGTGTAGAGCTACGAGTCCGGGCCCGGGTGACCGTGCGGACCAATTTGCAGCGGCTGATCGGCGGGGCTACCGAGGAAACGATCATCGCGAGGGTGGGCGAAGGTATCATTACGGCTATTGGTTCCGCCAATAGTCACTCGGAGGTGCTGGCGAACCCGGATTCTATCTCCGAGGCGGTGTTGCGCAAGGGTTTGGATGCGCAAACCGCCTTCGAGATCGTCTCTATCGATATCGCTGATATCGATGTGGGGGAGAATATCGGGGCGCGATTGGCCCGGGACCAAGCCCGAGCGGATATGCGGGTGGCTCAAGCTGCGGCGGAACAGCGTCGTGCATTCGGCGAAGCTTCGGAACAGGAGAACAAAGCGGAAGTGGTTCGCCAAATGGCCGAACGGATTCTGGCCGAGGCCGAGGTTCCGCGGGCATTGGCGGCGGCTTTTCGGCAGGGAAACTTGCGGGGAATTTCGCCGGCAGGAGCGGGTAGTGGCCCGGGGAATCCACCCCTTTCCACCCCCGAGACTTCGGCGAAAGCGACCGACGCAGAAAGACCGAGCTGATTGGCACCGACTTTTGCTTGCGAAGTGAACCGGGCTCAAGCGGCCCGCTGGGAGGCTCCACCTGAATCGTTGAAAGGAGGACGATATCTGGACGGCTCTCGGAATGCGATCCCCAGAACTCGAGGTATTGGGAAGGCCGACGTCTGCCCCCTTGTCATGTATCGCAGATAATTTATCTCGGAAACCAGCGTGTGTACAGCGGAAGGAAGCGTATGAAGAGCGGATGGCAGCACAACTGCAACCTTCGTTTTTCGCGGGGATTGGTGAGGTGGAAAGGAGGTTGAAGCCTTCTCTTACCAAAAGCCGATTCCCGCCCAGGGGTGAATTCTGCTTCCTGAAAGCTTGCGGCATTGAAAGTCATCAAACCTTTGGGATTTATGAATGAAGAGTTTTGGATTTCGAGAATTGAGCGTTAGGGGATCGCTTTTTCAGGCGTACCCCCTGAGTTTTCTCAAAACGGACGGTAAGAGGGGCCGGGGAGGTTTCCAAGGATTTTGCTTATGAAGGTCTACCGGGTGTTGAGGAATAGAACGGCTTCGAGAGGAAAGCAGCTTGGGTACGTAGCCGGTGTGCTTACGATGCCGGCTTTTCTTGCCCTGGCAACGCTTTTCGCGTTTGGGCTTGCGGCGATGGTCATTGCCGGGCATTTGGCGGCGACGGTCAACGGTGGTCCAGCAGGAGTCGATCAAGCTTCTTCGGCGGAGCAGGGCTTGGGTGCAAGTTCGTTCGGTAAACCCGCTGGTAAACCCACCAAAGTGGTGGGTTCCTCGGGGCAACCGAGGCGGACTGCCCGGGTGCTAGTGGTGTACTATTCGCGCAGTGGCAACACTCTTAAGATGGCCGAAGCTGTGGTGGAGGGGGCACGGTCGGTCCCAGGCACGGAGGTCCTCCTTCGGGAGGTAACCACAGTCAATAAAGAGGATCTGAATTGGGCGGATGCGATTGCGCTAGGCTGCCCGACTTATTTCGCCAATATCCCTGGGATCATGAAAGAGTGTTTGGATCAATGGAATTGGAAGTGGAAGGTGGATTTTACGGACAAAATCGGGGGAGCTTTCGCGACCGGCGGCGGGCAAATGGGGGGCAAAGAACACGCGATGGTATCGTTGCTTTTGTTTATGCTTTCCAACCGGATGATGGTAGCCGGCCCACTCTTCGAGGATGAAACAGGCGAGGATATTTGGGGAGAGCCGGGGGCGGGCGCCATGACCGGTCCCTTGGATCCTGGGGTTTCAGAAAAAGAATTGGAAAGTGGCCACCGCTTAGGGCAACGATTGGCGACGCTTGCGGTGCGGTGGATCGGATCAGCACAGCTGTAATGTGATGCTAAGAGGTTATCCGTGGGGTACATGATGAGACCCGTTGACCCAGTGTTTGCAATAAGGCGTGTTTACCGGACAAGATATCAAGAGTGCTCGGGCCGAAAATCGAAATTTCTTAAAATTCGAAATTCTTTAGAAGACTTATGGCGCGAGTTGCTCGGGATGTCGAACCGGAGAGGGGGTATCTTCGCTAGGAAAGGAAGTTCGCCAGCTGACTGAACCACCTTAAATCGGTGGGCACAAGGCTATGGCGGATGCGAGCGGATCCGAAAGCGAATGTTAGCGGGTTAACGAGGGAATTCTAGCGCACAAGCAATGAAGCGCACAAGCAATGAAGCGTATAAGCAGAAGCGTATAAGCAATAGTTATTTTATTAGTAGGACACGGTGAAAATTTAGTATCGCATGAACAATGAGAAGGTTAGTAGCACGTGAGTAATAAGAGTTGAAGTTGGGTAGCGCATGAGCGATAGGAAATTTAGTAGCGCACGAGCAATACGAAGGAGGGCGGGAGAAGGAGTTGGTCTCTGGTAGTAAAAAAGGTTGGCGGGGCTACTCCGTGGTTCAAATTCGCGGAGCGTGCCCTGGTTCAGGACGCAGCGCCGCGAGGGACCTGTCCCGGCCTTCATCGTTATTGTTATTGTTACTTTGGCGAAGTACTTTAATGACCATGCGGACAGGTCAACGTTTGGGTCGTGGGCGGGGCTGCACATCGTGGCAGCGTTTGCACCGCTTATCGTGGCGACCTAAGCGGGCGCCGCAGCGCGAGCATCGTCGGGCTTTCAATTCTTTGACCAATTTCGTACGTTCACGCAGTCCCATAGCGAGCTCCTTGGCGTCAGTATTTCTTTGGTGCCAGTTCAGTATTTCTTTGGTGTCAGTAGGTCTGGCGTAAAGGCGCACATGGGTGATCTAAAGTGAGGTAGGCAAATGATTGCCTCAACTCATTGCTTCCTGACAGAGGAACCTGAGTTTGCAGTTGTGCGCCTTTTGTGTATTCATCCTATTTGCACTGTCTTTGTTACTTTTATTGGTCTTTGTGTTTTTTGCCGTCTATTTCTCCTCGAAGTTAAATTGCGAACATTCTCAAAAAATTTTTTAGGGCGTCAAGCTGTTTGGAATAACCCTCAGGCCCTCAAAGAGTTCCGACAGCCGGTGAAGCTTTTTTCGGACACGAGTTTTCCAAGCTTTCGAGTTGTGCCCGGGCATGGTCACAAGTGGTATAGTAGCTGGTAATCTCACCACCGGTGGTCTTTAAAATACGCGGTGTATGAGGGCCGTCATGCTGTGTTTTTCCAATTACGCTATAGCGATGAACTTTCAGGTCTTTTGGTAACTTCTTCCGGCGGTCGATGGGAGCCTGCAGGAGCCGTTATGCCTCCGTTGAAATGTCCCCTTTTAAATAAACAAAAGGTGGGTTAGCGTTTTTTTGTAGGAAGGGACCATTAGTATGAAGGGACCATTATAGGGGTCGTGGTATTTCCGGCAACGGCGACTGTGGATTTGGCTACCCTTGCCTGGTGTGCTCGCCCATGGAGTCGAGCAGTCGAATCGCGATAGGTGAAGCTTGATCGCGGCAGTCCCTTTACCCCGGCACTCAGGCAAATGGTGGGCGAGGATGGCGACGGCAGCAGAAGAGGCGAAAACTCCTATCAAATACAAGCTTCCTTCCCCAGCAGCTTTTTCTCCGAATTGGGAAATAACCGGGTTTCAACCAGCTTGCTTCACGAAATGGCAGAGAAGCTTCGCGAAAATAAACCTCCGCAACGAAATTCTCGGAAATCGGTTAAACTGCTATCGCTTTAAGAACGGTTCGATCGCTTTTTAGCCTCCCGGTTCCTGGCCAGCTTAGACCGCAAAGGTTCGGATCGGTCAGAAATCCCGCGTTTTCTGCCTCGGTGAGGATGCAGCAGTTGGGAGGTACATTGCCCGATTGGGCCCGAGTTTTGGTCCGGGAAGGAATTCGCGTCAGGCAAGATTGGTGGCTTTGGGGAAGAAACAAGAAATCAATTTGGAGCGGTTTCCTATGCGCATTCCGGCACGGCTTACTGCTATGAGGTATTTTCCTGCCCAGAGGCTTGGAGGGCCACTTCGGGCGGATGGCATGGGTAGATGCCCTGCCCCTAAGCTCGGTCAACAACTCGGGAAGAAATCGCTCGAAGGTAGGGCTGCCTTTGGCGAGGCTTTGAGGCGTCTTTTGCCTTTGGGTATTGTGGTGTTGGCGATCCTGGCTCCAGGAACGATTGCCAAAGGCGGCGATCCTCAGCCGACTGGATCAAGTAAACCAACGGTCGGGCTGTTTTGCGGCGGGTTGCGTCCGGAGGCGCTTAGTGCCGAATCCTATGCGGCCTGGGAGTTGGCTCAACGGTGGACGGAATGTCGGCTGCTTGAAGTGGGGCCGAATGGCGGGGTGATTTGCGAGGAAGGTCCAGAGGGCGATCTCGGGCAGTTTGAGGTGCTTTGGATTCATCAGGCGGATGAGGCGGTACTGCCTGCGGCGTGGCAGCATCCGCGCTTCCTTCGGGAGCTTTGGCGTGCAGTGTGGCGCGGACGAGGAGTTTTTCTTTCGGGAGCGGCGACGCTGCTCCTCAATGAGCTGGGTTGGGAACCGGTGAAGCTGCGAACCCTTCGTGCAGGCCGCGACGATTACCAGGCAGCCATCATCGCCGAATGGGCCACGCATCCTATTTTTGAGGGTTTGGAGGCTTACCCGAACTTGCCGGGGGCAGCGATCTTCCTGACCAGCGGTGGTTATCCGGCATCGGCTGATTTCTTCCAAACCGGTGGGCCTCGCCGGGGCCTTTTGCTGGCCAGGGCCCATAATCATTCGGAAAATCCTTTAGTGGAATACAAGGTGGGCTCGGGTCGGGCCATTGCATTGGGGTGGCGGCTGCCGCATTTCGGTCTTCGAACTAACCGCTTTCGGCATAACTTGGAGAGGCTGACCGCGAATATTTTGCGTTACTTGGCCCAGCCGGAGCGTTGGTGGCCGGTGTGGATTGAAGCGGGGACTTTGCCCGGTAGGAAATTTGCGCCGGTCTCCCCCGCGGAATGGGAGTCGTTGGAGCTGGCGGTAAGGGATTTGAGCGATCGCTTCGGTCCGCAGTATCCGAATGGCGGGCGATTCTTGGCCCAATTGGCTGCTTTGCGGGAGCAGCAGCAATTGCTGCTTTCGGATCCGTGGAGGGAGGGAAATTCACTCGCTCCTCGAGAGTCGGTGGAAAGGGGTTTGCCACCGGATGCGACCACGCTTTCCTTGCCTGCAAATTCAGATGATCTTTTCGGGCAGCAGGACTTGGAGTTGGAGAGGATTCGTTCGGAGTTTGAATCCTTGAAAGCCGAGGCTCTTTTGGCCAATCCCTTGCTGGATTTCGATCGGCTTCTGGTGGTTCATCGCCGCCAGGATCGGCTAGGGCTTATGGCGAATTGGGAAAGCAACTCCAGTTTGCCCACTCACGGATACGAAAACCGGTTGGCGATCCTTTCGCCGATAAACCCTTCGGGAGAACTGACGACGCTGTTTCAGCCGGAAGATGGTCGGTTTGTCGGCGATGTCGAGTTGCACTGGGATGGCGAGCGGGTGCTTTTCTCCATGCCCGGCTCGTACGATCGATTCCAGGTGTTCGAGATTCGCACGGATGGGACCAGGCTGCGTGAGTTGCCCTTGATCCGCGAACCCGATGTGGACAATTACGACGCGTGTTATTTGCCTGATGGGCGGATAATCTTTACGTCAACGGCGACTTTTCTCGGGGTGCCCTGTGTTTATGGCGGTTCCCATATCACCAACCTTTACCTCCTGGGAAGAGAGGGTTCGATTCGGCAACTAACCGTCGATCAGGAGCATGATTGGTGCCCGGTGGTGATGAACTCCGGCCGCGTGATGTACCTGCGGTGGGAGTATACGGATTTACCCCACTCGAATTCGCGGCGGCTTTTTTCCATGAATCCCGACGGTACTGCACAGATGGCTCTTTATGGGACCAATTCGTACTTCCCCAATTCATTCTTTTACGCCCGACCTATTCCCGGACATCCGACGAAAGTCGTGGGGATTGCCACCGGTCACCACGGGGTACAGCGTGCGGGGCGTCTGCTGATCATAGATCCGGCTCAAGGACGGGAGGAAGCAATGGGGGTAGTTCAGGAGATTCCGGGTCGTAACCGGGCGGTGGCGAGCCTCATTCGGGATAATTTGGTGGATGGGGTGTGGCCACAATTCCTCCATCCGTATCCGCTGGATGAGAAATACTTTCTTGTATCGGCCCAATTGACTCCCGACTCGCCGTGGGGGATTTATTTGGTCGATGTGTTCGATAATTTCGTGTTGATCAAAGCGACGCCAGGTTATGCCCTGCTGGAGCCCACGCCGTTGCGCCGGATACCGGCACCGCCCATTCTGGCCGACCGAGTCAGTCGCGATCGGCAGGATGCAATCGTTTATTTGACCGACATCTATCAGGGTGGAGGGCTGAAAGGAATTCCTCGCGGAACGGTGAAGAAGCTGCGGCTATTTACCTATCAGTTCAGTTATCGCGGGATGGGGGGCTTATTGGGGGCGATCGGCATGGATGGTCCCTGGGATATCAAGCGGGTATTGGGAACCGTGCCGGTGCAGCCAGATGGTTCCGCTCTTTTCCGCGTACCGGCGTATACGCCGATCTCTGTGCAGCCGTTGGATGCAGATGGTCAAGCGCTCCAACTGATGCGGAGTTGGTTTACGGCAATGCCGGGCGAGGTGCTCTCGTGCGTGGGATGTCACGAGCATGCCAATACCGCGGCACTGAATCGCTTTACTTTGGCCGCCCAGAAGCCGCCTGAGAAAATCGAGCCTTGGTACGGTCCAGTGCGGGGATTCAGCTTCGCGCGGGAAGTGCAGCCGGTCATCGACCGCTGGTGCCTGCCATGTCACGACGTGCCGGCTGGTACCGCGGATGCGGGCAGGAAATTGCCGGATTTAAGCGGAAAGCGAATGATTGACGATTGGTCCACGCAGATCTCGGGGCATGTGCAAGTCGGAATCGGCGGGAAATTCTCCGCGGCTTACGCCGAGTTGCACCGCTACGTCCGTCACCCGGGTATCGAGAGCAATATCCGGTTACTGACTCCGATGGAATTCCATGCCTCCACCACGGAGCTGGTGCAGATGCTTCGCAAGGGACACTACGGCGTTCAGTTGGATGCGGAGGCGTGGGACCGGCTCATCACCTGGATCGATCTCAATGCCCCGTATCACGGCACTTGGGGGGAAATTGTGGGGCCGGAGACGGTCGTTTCGGTGGCCCGGCGTGCTTGGGAAATGCGCCGCCGCTATACATCCATGACCGATATTCTCGAAGATGTGGGGCTCGATCGACAGCTAACGCTGGCGGATCGGATCTTCGGCGTGCGTCAAGGCGCCGATGATTCGGCGATTGTTGTGCGGGAGGATGATTCAGGGGCTCGGTCCCCGGGGTCTTCAACGGCGAAAATACCGCAAGGGCTAGCCCCGGTATCGGGGGAGTTGTCGCGGCAACCAAGCGAGGTTTTCTTAGCGAGTTTGAAGGCGGCGGATCGACGGGGCGATTCGCCGGCCCTGGATACCGGTCCTGAGTCGGTGCCATCGAGCCAAGGAGCGGTGTCTGGAGATGCCAATACGCAGGAGCTCCAGCGAGCACTGAGGGAGTCGAAGCGGACGATAAGATTGAACGAATCGGTGAGTTTGGAGCTGATGTGGATTCCGCCGGGGGAGGTGATGATCGGGGATCCGGCGGAATTAGAGGATGAAAAGCCGGCGACAGTGGTGAAGATTTCGCGGGGTTTTTGGATGGGCCGCTTCGAGGTGACCAACGAACAGTTTGCACTTTTTGATCCGGCCCACGATAGCGGGGTCGAGCCGATGCGTGGTTATCAGTTCGGCATTCACGGTTACCCGGTGAATCGGCCCCGGCAGCCAGTGGTGAGGGTTTCCTGGCAGGAGGCAATGGAGTTTTGTCGGTGGCTGAGCCGGCGCACCGGCTTGCGGTTTTCGCTCCCTACCGAAGCCCAGTGGGAATACGCCTGTCGAGCGGGGACAAGCTCGCCGATGTTCTACGGCGGGGTAGAGGACGACTTTTCCCGCTTTGCCAATCTGGGGGATTCCCGGCTCAGAGAGTTCGCATTGGATACCTACATTTGGGTAAGGGTGATCGGCAATCCTAATCGTTATGACGATTGGACCCCGAAAGAGGACCGCTATGATGACGGGGCATTCCTGAGCACCGAGGTCGGTCAGTACATGCCCAATGCTTGGGGGTTATACGACATGCATGGTAATGTATGGGAGTGGACCCGCTCGCTTTATTGGGCTTATCCGTATCGGGAGGATGATGGGCGCAACGATCTCGATGCGGTGGGACCTCGGGTGGTGCGGGGTGGGTCTTGGTACGACCGACCGCACCGTGCGCGGGCTGCTTTTCGGATGGCTTATCAGCCGTACCAACCAGTCTTCAACGTGGGGTTTCGTGTGATTATGGAAGAAGAAGCGGACTGAGTTTCGCGGTTGAAACTCGCCGTTCAGGAATACCGGCCCGCCGATGGTTTTCTGAAATTGGCCGAAAGCTTTCTGAAGTTGAAGGCCGAGCTAATTTCGATCTGTTGCGATCGCGATCGCGAAACCAAGAATGCACTTGGCCCCTGAGAAAAGCGCATCATTCAAAATAGTGTCGATACAATGGTGTCTGCGCCGAGGTATTGTCGGTCATGCCGCACACGAGAATTTTGATGAACTCGGCTGATGGCTACGTTGTTTCATGCAAGGCAAACAAGGTGATTAACCAACCGGTGGAGTTGGTGGGTGATTAACCAACCAGTGGAGTCGATGGGTCATGAATCAAGCCTTTTCCCGAGCAGCCGGTGGAGCCGTCCGCAAGTCCTCACGTCGCCAGTTTATTGGTCGCGGGTTAAGCGGCCTAATCCTTGGGACTACGTTCACGAAAAAGATGGCGCACGGAAGTGCTCGTCTTGCCGAGCTCGAGGCCGGTCAGGCCGTGGTGGATATTTCACCCCCGTTGGGCGTGGAGCTGGCGGGGTTCCATCGACCGCCGGAAAATCCGCGGGTGGTAACGGGAATTCGACAACCGCTGGCGGCCCGGGCCTTAGCGATTCGTTTCGGGGGGTGGAGCGCGGCCATCGTATCGCTGGATATCGCCGGACTGTCGCAGTGGATGACCGACCGAGTGCGGCAGAGAATTGCCGAAAAGACCGGCATCCCCCCCGCCCATGTTCATCTGGTGGCCACCCATACGCATAGTGCCCCGACATTTTACCCCTTTTTGCAGTGGGGAGCGGTCTCTGAACCTTATCAAGCAGAGGTTGAAAATAAGCTGGTGGAGGTGGTTTGCCGGGCAGTGGAGGATCTCGCTCCCGCCGCCCTTTATTTGGGGAAAAGCCTGGCACCCGGGGCAAGTTTCAATCGAACCAGCCCTCAATACAAGACCGAAAACGAATTCACCGAACAAGCGAGCGACGAGGACCGCTGGCTCGACCGCGCGGTGCATGTGCTGCGTTTGGAGCGGACCGGGGGCAAGCCGGATTTGGTCTGGTATCATTTTTCCTGTCATCCGGTTTGTTTCCGCGATAGCTTGGCAGGACCGGATTGGCCCGGGTTGGTCGAGACCCTTTGGAAGGACCATCAGGCGGCGGGGGCGGGGACGATCCCCTCGTACTTGCAGGGGCATGCGGGCGATGTAAACCCGGGCGACGGCAGTTCGTTCATCGGGCCGGCGGAAAAAACGGCCGAGATTGTCTACAAGGCCGTGGCCGATGCGGTGGCTAGCGCCCGGCGTGTCCGACCCGATGAAGTAGCGGCAATCACTCGGTTTGTGTCACTTCCGCTGGACTGGCAAATCTTCGATCAATGGATTGCTGCCTACGAGAACGACCCCAACGCGTGCCGGTCCGGACACTGGGTCGACGCGGGGTTTGCGGCCGCATGGTACGCAGGCGCCAAGAGGCAAGATCGCTCGAAGGATCATCTGGCGGTGGAACTCGCCGCCCTGCGGATCGGCGGAGTTGCTTTTCTATTTCATCCTTCCGAATTATACAGCTTCTATGGGCTGGCCATTCGCCACCGCTCGCCGGTGCCCACCACTTTGGTTGTGGGATATGCCAATCATTTCATCGGATATCTGACGGATCCGAAAGCTTACGAGAAAGGCGAATACGCAGCCCTCACGGTGCCGAAGATTCTGGGGTTGCCCCCATTTGCGGCCCACGCAGGCGGCGAATTGACCCGGGCATCCGTGGAGTTGTTGCAAAGCGTCAGTTCCCCCGTGGGCTGATGGAGCCGATGAAGGGGTATAAACCTCCTGGGGGAGTTGCGATTATTGCAAGACTTCGCGGATTTTGTCGGGGCGGCGATAGTTCATCTTTTCGTCGTTCAGGACAAGATCTCCCGTGTGCGCCGAACGAAGCCCTAATTCGGCGATATCCCTCTCAGAGCCGTCGAAGTAATTCTCCGGGGTTACGGCCAGCCAATACCGCCCGTACCCCCAAGTGAAAAGCATGATTGAGCACTTGCCCGATGCCACATCCCACATCCAGGTGCTGCCGTCGGATGAACGCGTGATAATCTTGCGATCATCCCGGGCGAACCCAACAGAACCCACTCCACCAGTGTGCCTTTGGAAGGTACGAATGATCTCACCGGACGGGACATCCCGTGAGATGGCCCCTGTTTCTTGTGATCCCATTAGCACGTGGCGACCATCGCGGATAAAGGCAATCGACTTGACATCATGAGTATGCCTTTGGAAGGTGTGGATTTTCCGGCTCGGCTGTACGTTCCATAAAACCGCTCTCTTAACAGACGGTGCCGTACTAGATTCCGCGAGATAAATGGCGAAGCGAGAGCTATCCTCCCCGGTTTTGAGAAGAAAAGTACCGGTTGCTTCCGCGAAACAACCCCCCGGGGCCCCCGGCGGCTAACCGTTTGTTTTTCGGCCCGACTGGGGCGGTCGACGCTGGCGAAGGGCTTCGAATTTTCGCCGCGTAAGCTTCTTCTGCAAATGGGCCAATTTCGTGGCGGGAACGCGCACTACTCGTCTGGATCGGTCGCCGCGTTGTTCTGGCATCTTTCGAGCGCTCCTATGCGAGCTGCTTCGCATCGGGGAAAGTATCCTCCCGCTTGCGGGGAAACATGTCCCGCTCTTGCGTTTTTTCCTGCTGCTTAACAGCATCCTCCCGCTTGCGGGGAAACATGAGACCAAATGATCCGGCGTCTTTTCGCCTTCGGTTAAAGGTAGTTCCTGGGCAACCACGGATCAAGTGGGCCTAAACCGACGGAGCCGGCCGACAAGTATTGATTATCTGGATCGTCCCAAGTACGCTGCCAAGAAGGACCGTGTGAAGAACTGAGTAACCTCGCTTTGCGAGGGTGTAAAGCGTTTTCTTTGCCACAAGATGGGAGAAACAGGGATGAAAACTCACCTGCGATTGACCGCGATTGTTTTGCTGCTAGGAATTTTCTGCGGTGTGAGCCGCGGAGAAGATAACCAACCGCCGCCGGGATTTCGCGCGCTTTTCAACGGGAAGGATCACTCGGGATGGAAAGGGTTGCTCCGTTCGCCGTACGACAATCCCTTGCGGCGCGCCGAGCTTTCACCAGAAAAGCTCGCGGCCTTGCAGGAAGAAGCCGACGAGGTAATGCGGCAACATTGGCGGGTGGAAGACGGTATTTTGAAATTCGACGGCAAAGGACGCAGCCTGGTCAGTGTGGAAGAATTCGGGGATTTCGAGTTGTGGGTGGATTGGAAGATCACCGCGGGCGGGGATAGCGGCATCTATCTGCGGGGAACGCCTCAAGTGCAGATCTGGGATCCGGCCCGGCATCCGGAGGGATCCGGTGGGCTTTACAATAATCGAAAGCATCCGTCGAAGCCTGCGGTTTGTGCGGATCGCCCGGTGGGCGAGTGGAACACGTTTCGCATCCGAATGATTGGCGAAAAGGTCAGCGTATGGCTCAATGGGCGGCTTGTCGTCGACGACGTCGTAATGGAAAATTACTGGGAGCGGAACCGGCCGATTTTTCCCGTGGGGCCCATCGAGTTGCAGGCGCACGGTAGTCCAATCGAATTCCGCAATATTTTTATTCGCGAAATTCCGCGTACCGGCCCGTGAAATTTCCCGCCGAAAATGCGAGCATTCTTACAATACGAGCATTCACACAATGTTAGCCGAAGAAGCGTGCCCGAATAGGGAATCTCGCAGGGCATCGATTGAAAAGGCGGCGAAAAAAGCTGGCTAACCATAATGACGGATAGTCAGGGAACTCATAACTCCGATTACGCCCGCGTGGTCCGGCCGGGTTTCGATGCGGGCTATTTTCGGAGATGGAATCCATCGCAGGTGTCGGAGGGTAGATGATGAAGCGATCCAAGCTTTGGTGGGATGGGTTGCGGGCAAAGCGGGCTGAAAGCGGCGGTGCAGTGCGGCTCACCGTGCTGGCCGCAGGTTCGGTGCTTGTAGCAGCCGCTCTTACGGCGCTTTTGATCGGGATTAACCGAGTCGATCGGTCTGTAAGTGGAAAGAGCCTTTTGCTTTATTGTGCGGCGGGCTTGCGGGTACCGGCTGAGCAGATTGTCCGCGATTACAGTCACCGTTATGGGGTGAGTGTGCGGCTTCAGTTTGGGCCGAGTAACACGTTGCTATCGCAAATTGAGGCAAGTCAGACGGGCGACCTGTTTCTTGCGCCGGAAAGCAGCTATGCTCACTTGGGTCGAAAAAAGGGCTTGATCGAAGAGGTCATCCCGGTGGCCAGCCTCCGACCGGTGTTGGCGGTTCCGCGTGGCAATCCGCAGCAAATTACCGGCTTCGAGACCATCCTCGAAAAACGGCTTCGTTTGGCCTTCCCCAATCCCGATCAAGCCGCCTGCGGGAAGTTGGCCCGGGATTGTTTGGAAGAGTCGGGGCTTTGGCCGGCGGTCGAAGAGTTGGTAAGGACTCAGGGTGTCTTTAAGCCGACCGTTGCCGATAGTGCGAGCGATGTCGCGCTAGGGGGCGTGGATGCGGCGGTGGTTTGGGACGCCATCCTTCCGCAATACCCAAGTGTGGAGGGGTTGACCGAGCCGGTTCTCAACCGCAATAGCACTGCGGCGATCTGTGTGCTCCGGTTTGCCAAGGATCCGACGGCCGCACTGCATTTTGCCCGATATCTGGCGGCGAAGGACCGCGGGCTTGAGGTCTTCCGAAGTTTGGGTTATGCGATCGTGGAGGGAGATTGCTGGGCCGAAGTGCCGGAGATCAACTTCTTCGTAGGCTCGGTAAATCGTCGCGCGATCGAAGAAACGATTAAGGAATTTCAGAATCGCGAAGGGGTGGTGGTCAATACCGTGTACAATGGTTGCGGAATTCTGACCGCCCAAATGCATTCGATCCGGGAAAAGGGTGGAAGCGGCTTTCCGGATGCCTATTTGGCCTGCGACGTCTATTACCTGGATAATGTCCGGGATTGGTTCCAAGAAGCGGTGAACATCTCGAACACCGAAGTCGTGATGGTGGTGCCGAAAGGCAATCCGAAGGAGATTGGCTCCCTGGAGGATCTCACTCGGCCTGGGATACGGGTGGTTGTCGGGCAGCCTGAGCAGTGCACCATTGGGGCTTTGACGCGACGCCTGCTCCAGCAAGAGGGTTTGTACGATCGCGTGATGGCAAATGTGGTCTCGCAGACGCCGACCTCCGCGATGCTAGTGCCGGCGGTGACAACCGGGGCGGCCGATGTTGCCCTGGCGTATGCCACCGATGCTCAAGCGGAATCGGCTCGGATAGATGTGATCCAAATCCCTTCGCCTTATACGGAGGCGATACAGCCATTTGCGATCGCTCGATCGACTGAATATAAGAATTTGGCCCGGCGTTTGTTCGATGCTTTGGTTCGGAATGCGCAGCGATTCAAAACGGCGGGCTTTCAATTCCGGCTTCAAGACTCTGAATTTGGACTAAGTTGTTGTTTGTTAGAACCATGGACAGCCCATACGAGTCCAACGAAGCTGCTTCCCAGCCCGAATCCTGCCCGTCCGTAGCCGGAAACCGCGCGGGCCGTTCCACCGGAGCGAAACCTGACCACCGTCCCCCCCGGGACGTGTGGTTTTTTTGGTCGCTTGGGATTCTGGGGGGCAGCTACATTGTGCTCATCCTTCTGTGTCTTCTGGCCGATGTTGCCTACTTGGTTACCAGCGAGCCGACTCGCACGGTGCTAAGTCCGCAGTTTTTCGTGCGGTATCCGGGGTGGGCAAAATGGCTCAATCATCCGCTGGTGGCCGCCCTTTCGAAACCGGAGATTCAATACTCGATCGTTCTCAGCCTGGTTTCGTGCACCCTTACGGCAATCCTCTGCTTATGGATTGCCGTTCCTTTGGGTTACTGCCTCGCGCGGCTTGAATTTCGAGGTCGGGCGGTGATCGACACCATCGTCGATATTCCGATCTTACTGCCGCCCCTAGTGATCGGACTCAGTCTGCTGATCCTTTTCCAGTTTTTTCCGCGGATCATTCGGGAAGCAGTCGTTTATCAGGTTCCGGCGATCATCTTGGCTCAGTTCACGGTTGCCTGCGCTTTTGCTGTCCGCACCATGCAGGCAAGTTTTACGCTGATTGATCCGCGTCGCGAGCAAGTGGCGCTAACCCTCGGGTGCAATCGCGCGCAGGCTTTTTGGAATGTCGTGCTTCCGGAGGCACGTCGCGGCATGCTCACCGCTTTTACCCTGGCTTGGGCACGCTCGTTGGGAGAGTTCGGCCCGCTTTTGATCTTCGCGGGGGCAACCCGAATGAAAACCGAGGTGCTTTCGACCAGTGTGTTCCTGGAGTTGAGTATCGGTGATTTGCCGGCCGCAGTCGCCGTCTCGCTGATCATGATTGTCGCCGCCGCCGTCGTGCTGGTGATCACCAGGGCAGCAGGCTCGCGGGAATGGTTACGCCTTTAATCGGGCAGGGACGCTCCGGCTAACATAGGAAGAGGAAACAGGAAGAGTAGAATAGGAGAAGAGGGCAGCAGTGATAGGTGATCGATTAGGCTACGAGCGGCCACGCATTTTGTAGCGGTAAGTGTTACAAGCACATGGGCCCCTCGGCAACGTCCTCGAGGAAATAAGTCCGCGAAATGAAATATTGGCGTGCAACGGTTAGCTTCATTATTTGCCAAGTGTGCGAAATGGGACTACGGCCCAATCGCGGGTAAATTCCGTCATCAATCGGCGATGCATCGCAGAAGTGCGTGGGACATAATCAGTAAGAATCTCACCCGAGCCGTTTGGGCCTTGGCATCCCTGAGCTGCTTTAGCAAAAATCTGCACAAAAATCGCTCCCCATCGGCACTTGCAAGACACGGTAGCCGGAGCGTGCCCGCAGACCAAACCGATGATGTTTGTAGTTGATTCGCGAATTGCCCATGATTCGAGTTGACAAGTTGAGCATTCAGCAGGGGGATTTTCGTTTGGGGGCCCTTTCTTTCGAGGTGCCGCGGGGAGCGTACGCCGTCTTAATGGGCCGAACCGGATGTGGGAAAACCACGATTTTGGAGGCCATTTGCGGGCTAAGGCCCATCCAATCGGGGCGCATCTTCTTGGACGGTCGCGATGTGACGACTTTGAGGCCTGCGGAGCGCGGCGTCGGTTACGTGCCTCAGGATGCCGTGCTTTTTCCGATGATGACCGTCGAAGAGCACTTGGGTTTTGCTTTGCGGATTCGCCGATGGCCCATCAAGCTCATCCGGCAGCGAAGTGTCGAGCTGGCGGAACTGCTGGGGATCACGGGGCTGCTGGGCCGGTATCCGGAGGGTTTAAGCGGCGGTGAAAAGCAGCGCGTTGCCTTGGGCCGCGCCCTATCCTTTAACCCTCAGATCCTCTGCTTCGATGAACCGTTGAGCGCTTTGGATGAGCAAACCCGCGAACAAATGTGTCAGCTTCTGGCGGAAGTCCGACGAAAAACCGGCGCGACCATCCTCCACGTGACCCACAATCCTTACGAGGCCGCAAGGCTCGGCGATGTGCTATTCCACTTGGAAGCCGGTCAACTGACGCGGTTATCGGTGGGCGATGGGCTGCCTCAGCAACTTACGGAGCCCAAGGGCGAAGGATGCAACTTCCTTCTGAAGCCGACGTAGGTATCAGGAAGACTGAGAAAGCAAGCTTCTTTCCAAAATTGGGGTGAATTAGCCCGGGAAACCCGTCAGGATCGAAAAGAGACTCCTTCTTTCCCCAAAATTTTTCCCTCTCCGCTCGCAATCCCCATGGAAGGCGAAGCCGCGGAGCATACGCCCTTAGTTAATCCGCCGTAACTTTGGTCTTTCGCGCAGCCAAATCGGGGGTTAATCGCCTTATTCGAAATCAGTTTTCGGGCGACTTACCTTCCTCTTTGAGCTTTTGAGGCATCCGGGCGATGTGTTCTGGATGCGCCGCGAATCTGGCGGAGAGCGTAGTTCTTCGGGTTTTACGCTCGCTTCCCCAACAAGACGTCGGCATTTCGAAGTGTGGATGTAAACGGATGAAAGCTGAGGCACAATTTGATGAGCGCTTAAAAGATCTAGAGTTTTCTCGGTCTTGAAGGCCGTACAGCATTGGGAGAGGACCGATCTAGAGGATGCTCGAGCTTATCAGAGATAGCTCTAGGTTTTTTCACAAGCTTTAAACGTTATAGGCTCCCCAACATGCCTTATGAGCTTTTGGTGTCGGTTGATCTTTCTTTTCCGAAACTTAAGGTCTAGGCGAAAGGCCAGACTCATATCAAAAACCCGTTTATCTGCCGGTCTCAAGCCTGTTAAGAAGAGCCCAAGTCGTAAGTGCGTGATCTTACGATGAGTTCGAAATCCCACTCCCTTTCTTATTTGTTTAAAGGCAAGAGTGGTAAATTCCCACCGTGACATGTGCGCAACTTCTTCGTATTCTTGGCTGCACGCCGTAGGTTGCTTCTGCAATTCGAGCCGGTAAGCCGCTAAGAGTGCGTTTTTCCCGCAAAAATACGTGTTTTTGCGCTCCTTGGGGGAGCGCATCACGTAGTCAGGCAACGTGATTAGCACCCGGGTTGCAGCCTATCCGAAGTTGATTGATACGAAGTTTGTTTGACCTTGGGCCAATGCAACCCTCAAAGGCTTCGATATACCGGCAACTGATGTTGTGGGCACACAGTTGGAGTGGGTTCCCAGTGAACTGTTGTATCCAAGTGCGTAGGCGGTATCCTTCGTCGATGATCTACGCGAAAGAACATATGCGAAACAAGAGAGAAAGAACGGTGCATATGATGAGGCAATCATCGAAGTGAAACTGGTAATCCACCTCCTTCGAAGGACTCGAAGAAAAAAATTTTGCATGTTGGCGCGAAAAAGTACTTGCAAGAATTTTGAATTCCTGTAGGATATGTTCCAGAGAAGGTCTTTAACAATTCATCATGGGTCGCACGTAGTGTGGTAGGATGCACAGTGGTGAGCACGCACTGCGGTGAAGCCAAGCATCGTTGGCTTCATCAAGCCGTGTGAGTAATGGACAAGACTCGAACTAAGTAGGTGTATAAATGCTCTCGACCCGAAGGTGGCCAACATAAGGGTCGGAGCAAAACGGTTGAGTGGTTTGTTGGAAGGGGCGACCGACCTGACGAGTTTCGGCCCCAGCCCGAGTGTCGGCCAGGTCACGCCCGGGACGTTTTAGTTAGAGGAGGTTCAAAGGTGGCCAAGAAGACGGCTACGACCAAGAAGGCGGCCACACCCAAGAAAGTGGCCAAGAAGCCGACGACGACCAAGAAGGCTGCACCCAAGACCGCCAAGAAGAAATAGCCTTCGCGTCGTCTGCTGTGGGTTTTGCTCAGAACCCACGTGCCTTGTGACCCGACGAGAAAGGGACGCCCGGTGGTTTCGCCATCGGGCGTCTCTGCTTTTATGAGCCCCTTACCAAGTTGGCGAAACTAAGTCAAAAGGAAGCGGACCCCGGTACCTCCCCCAGTCGGCGGCCGCCCGAGCCATCCGAGCTGTCGGACTGAGTGCGGCTTGCAGCCGGAAAGCTCCCCGGGGCAAACTGGTGCGCGGCCCGGCCACCACTCGCAAGCTTGTTCTCCGAATTCCCCTGCGCAGACAGGCCTGCCGGCTGTGTCGCGAGTTTCTGACTCGCTATCGAACAAATTCCCCCGCACACACCGGGGTGCCTTGCATCATGTACGAACGGCATCGCGGCCTCGATGTATCCCCCCGCGCAGACAGGTGTGCCTCGATACTCTAGCGGCAAAAGCCGCCTAGCGAGCGAATTCCGCCGCGCACACGGGTGTGCCCTAAATATCAATATCCCGGCAGCAAGAGGAGACAGCATACCCACTCAAATTGCCCCCTTCTGACGAGTTTGCGTTTCTTCTGCGGTTGGTGAAGAGACTTTAATTTTGGCGGTAAGTTCAGGGCATAGATCTGGGGTATAGATTTGGGGAATTGGAGGGTAAGAGAGTTATTCCACGCGCATTACTGCACTTTAAATTGGGCCCGGAGCCGCCGCACCGAGCATCGACTTCACGGGCCGAAGCACTTCCCCCCCAGAATACTCGATGCGGATTACAGACTGCTCCGGGTCGAAGCGTTTGGTAAACTGAAGCAGAAGGTAGCCTGCTTGATTGATGGTGTCCGCATCGATCCGACCCACCACCAGAACATCAGGCCCGAGGAAATTCTCCGGATGCAGGTAGGCGGCATCCGCCGGCCGATGTTGGCGGAAGGCTGCCTCGATGGTGGTGTTATCCCGGGCATTCTTTCCGATAATAACCTTTGTTCGTTCATCGATCTTCTGATGTCGGCCGATCCGCAGCAATTCGAACTCCCACCGGGCGGCTTCCGGACGCGTCTCGAGGAGCTCAAGAACTCGCGGAGCAAAACTCACCTGTGCGAGCGCGCAGCCGGTTGAAGGTTGCGGAATCGTGCAGATTCCCAACTCCTTTGCTAGCGCGATCAAAGGTTTTCGACTCCGCCCGCGGAAATCGTACAATTGGTTCCGGTCCACCAGCCCTTCCAACTCGGGGATGGTCGGCGGCAAAAGCTTTGCGGAAAGCGGCCGAAGGAGCCTTCCTTTCAGCCCGGAGTGCTTTTCGATCAGGTGCTGTTGCCAGCGCTGTTGGCTCATAGGGCGCTGGCCCACAACCTCGCCGGTCACCACCACGCATGCGCCGACGGTTTCCATCAGCCGCCGGGCCATTCGGCACATGTAAATTCGGCAATCGATACACGGATTTGCTCCCTTGCCCCGCCCGTATTTGGGGTGGCGAATGATTTCCAGATAGTCATCTCCCACAGGCGAGATCGTTAGCCGTACCCCCAAAGCGGCTGCAGCACTTGCCGCCGGAACTTTGCAGCATTCGAAGATCGTCTGAATGTACAAGGCTTCCAGCTCGAATCCTTGCCGCTGCATGATCCGCACGGCAAGCATGCTATCTAATCCCCCGGAAAATAGGGCCACCGCAACACGTTTCGGTTCAGTCATTTGAGAACCCCCGAAATATCGACCAAGTCCCGCAGGTTAACGTAAATTCCCCCCGCGAAACTGAAATTTTAACCGGTAAGCAGTGAACGCGACTCCGCGAATTTACGCCGAGCGGCGTCCCGCAGCACAAGGGCTACCTTTGAGCCGTCCTGATGTCGGCAAAGATTATTCTATCCTTTTTCGATCGTGGAAAGGCAATCCCAACGTGGATAACCGATGAAATCTTTGATGCCCTACTTGCCCTGCGCTACTCGGCGTACACTGTAGCTTTGCTGCCGCAGCCCGCAAGGTCCAGACGGCACTGCTCGCGGAATTCTTGCTCAGTGTAGAGTTTACCGTTGCCTAGCGAATTGTTTAGGTGCCGTTTTCGGAATGTGGCTGAATCCTGCCTCTGGTCCACTAGCTCCCCCAGAAGAACCGTTCGGGAAAGGGAGAACACCGAAGGCCTTCGCGCGGGCGGGCCAACCGTGCAGAATCTTACAAGGAGGACGTTCCAGGATCCGGAGCGGGCACGCTCAGGATAAGGACTTAAATGAATTCGGTTAAGGCCCGGCCCTGCGGGTAAGTTCCAATCGGCCTCCCTAAGATTTGGATTAGCGCTTCGTTCCTGGAGCGGGGCCATCGAAAGGGGGAGCCAGCGGTCCGGGTGCCTCATCATCAGGCTCCTTATAGCCTGCCAACTCCAAGAGGGCATTGCGGGCCGCACGCTGCTCTGCTTCCTTTTTGGTTTTCCCCCAAGCCGGCGCAAACGATCGCTCGCCGATTCGCGCCACAACCTTAAACCACTTGTTGTGGTCCGGGCCGAACTCTTCAGCCAGCGAATAACTCGGGATCACCCCAAAATCGCGTTGAGCGAGCACCTGCAATTCCGATTTGTAATTCCCGGAGATTTGGTCAATTACCGCTGCTTCGATCTCGGGTTCCAAAAAACGTGCGACGAATTCGCGAGCTGCGTCGAACCCACCGTCCAGGTAGATCGCACCTACAATCGACTCGAACATATCGGCCAAAAGAGACTGGGGAATGCCCGGGCAACTGGTAAGGGCTTTTCCGGCAATCAAAAAGCTTTTGAGATTGAGCATCTCGGTCACCCGAGCACAGGTTTGCCGACTGACCAACATCGACTTCAGCCGGGTCAAATCCCCTTCACGATACGCGGGAAAGCGGCGAAAGAGCATGTCGGAGATGATTGCCCCCAAGATCGCGTCGCCCAGGAACTCGAGCCGCTCATTGGACTCCAGCCTGTGTGCTGCCCCTGAGGCGTGCGTCAATGCCTCGATCAAAAACTGCTTGTTGCGAAAGCGATACCGGAGGCGACGTTCGCATTCGCTCAAAAAGGTTGCTGCCCGCTCGGAATCGGAACTTTCAGGAACCATGCCGGGTCCCGCCAGAAACGTTATGCGATCCCTGTTTCCTTTCAACGATAAAAAAGCTGTGCTTCTTTGTCAAGCCAGGCCGTGATTCTTCGGAGTGCTTTGTATAGATTTTTTTGTGTAGCCGGCCGACGCTTATCCGGGCTTCCCGGGTAAAAGCCCCAGTATGCCTCTCGTCTGAAGGTCTTGGGGGTAAGCTGGCGGCTTTGCCAACTTTGGAAAGGCTTTGGGACCGGAGGGAGGCAGGATTCCAATTTCTGCAGTTCGCCATGCGGGGATGCCATCCAAAAGGATCTCTCCTCGGCTTGCCGAACTCATGCCCTGGGTCTGCTCGGCAGCTCGGGGAACTGATGCCCTAAATGCGCCCTCCGGGGCGAAGACTCTTCCCCGAAGCTGGGGCAATCACCCTCAGAGGATCCCCGAGGACGCCGAGGATCCTGCCCACAATCCCCTTATAGTTTGCTGGACAACACGACGCATCCGAACTTTGTTTGATCTTTTTTGTGCCTTAGCCTAATCCAATCGATGAGGCAGCCTGTGAAGAGTAAGAAAAAGCAGGGACCGAGGTACGAAACCAATCCCCATGATCACGCGGACCATATATCGCGGGCAGCATCGGTTGTTGGTCGTATGTCCTCAGCCCCGCAATCACGCGGAATGTATCCTGCGAAGTGAAAAGGTGAGGAGTGACGATCCGAAGCCTCTAACACACATAAGCGCAAGGCACGGGCTAAGAAAGTCACGGAGATAAATAGGAGCCTCAGAGGGGAGAGTGTGCTATGAGCGAAAGTTCAAAATCCAGCATTTGAGGATTTCATCGCTACTCCCTTGAGAAGCGATCAATCGCCGTGTGGTCGCCGTGGGTCCTCGCACCATGAACCCTGGCCGGACACCTGAGCGGTATCCATCTCCAAACCCGGTGGCTAAATCCACAAAAACGACTGGGAAATATCGCCCCTGAGAATTTCGAGAATACCTGAGAATTTCGAGAATATTTGTCTGAGGAGGAGCTACTCAAGTATGCTTTTCTGCCCGGTAGGCAAACAACACTTGAAGAAAGCATCACCGGATATCGTTTTGTTCGATTACCCGCCATTTCAGGTAAAAAGCACGCCTGCATCCCCCCATGTGGGTTATTTTTGCAAGTTTTGTTGGATTAGCTCTTTGTTTTGAGCCATAACTCCATTAGAGTCAAAATTGATCTGCCTAGGTCCGAGGATACCCGATTTTCGGCGCAGGAGGCGCGATCTCCAAAGGCGCTTTGCCGCGGGGCACGAACTTCGGGAGGCCGACGTAAGGCGGGTCAACGAAACCCGCGTTTAAGTCTTACAAGGTGTCGGCCGGAAATGCGGTGTTTTCGGCCCCCGTGGTAGGTAGACCCTTTGGATGAGGAGTGGAGGTCATGTTGAAGCGGATGTCCTCAGTGTTGGCCGTGGTTCTTCTCACGCTGGTCAGTGTGCAGAACGTTCAGGGGCAAATCGGCCGTAAAGCCGGGCCCGGTGGTGATCCTCGGGTGGCGAAATTGCTCGATCAGATCGGCTGGAAATACGAGGTTGATAAGGATGGGGATTTCAAGTTGCTTTTCAATTTGGAAAACGACCGGACTCATCTCGTTTACGTCATGTCAAAAACTGAAAAGCTCCGCGGCCTCGAGATTCGTGAAGTCTGGGCGCCGGGATTTCGGGTAGGCGAGGATCCCGACCCGGAGGTGTTGCTTCATTTGCTCAAAGAAAACGGCCGCAAAAAGGTGGGGGCTTGGCGGGTGATCGGCACGGGCGATCGGCAGATGGCCGTATTCGCCGTCCAAATTGAGGCCGAGGCGGACGCCGAGACCATGAAAACCATCGTTACGGCCGTTATTGAAACAGCGGATCAACTGGAGAAAGAAGTCACGGATGCCGACGAATTCTGATTCCGCTCCGCGTGCCGTCGGTGATTGAGGGATGTACCCGGATCGGCTCCAGCGGTTTTTGCTTCAGCTTCGGCTGAGGAAGGTAATCGTCGGGAGCGCAGGCAACAGCATCTTATTGGTTATCCGGCCCCAAGGGGGCTTTTAAAGCCGCTTCTCACCGCTTCACGCTTTGGCTATGCAGGGCTGCTCTTTAGGGGATCGCGGTTTGGGTGGGTGAGCCGGTGGGGGTGATGGCTTTTAAGCTCTCCTCGGCGGCTTGCCGCAACACAAAATGCTCGGACTGTGCCGCGGCCTTTAGCTCGGCAATCGCCGCCTGGGCGCGAGGACCAAAACAGCCGAGGGCCCCGGCTGCTGCCATTTGCACTTGAAGATCGGAATCCTTCATCGCACCGCGAAGTGCCTGGATCGCCGCTTTGCTATCGGTACCGGCTTGCGAAGCAAAGCGTCCTAGGGACTTGGCTGCCTTGGCGCGCACACGCTCGTCTGGATCCTCTTTTAAGGCAGTGATAAGAGCCGGAATCACCTGGGCCGCTTGGCGGCCAATTAGTCCCAGGGCTTCCGCGGCCATTTCCCGATCCGGCCATTCGCGATCGTTGAGCGACTCCAGCAAAGCCGGGATCGCCGATTCGGCCTTAGTGCCCAATCGGCCTAATACTTGGGCAGCACCACACCGCGCAGCACCGGCGGTTTTCTTCTCTAATAGCGGCGTCACCTTAGGCACCACGCTCTCCCCCAAAGCCACAAGCTCCTCGACAGCGCGACGCTGCACAAGGGGATTGCGATGGCCCAAGCGATCGATCCATGTTTCCGGCGAGACCTGGCCCTGAGGTTGATTCTTCACAGCAGGCTCAGGCGTCGGTAGTGGGTGGCAAGCCGGAATTACGATCGAGGCCAGTATCCAACCACATCCCCGAAGCAATTTGCCCATTCCCCTTAACCACCGAAAAGCATTCATTCTTGAAGTCTCACATCGCCAAAAGCGTTCTTGATCGGCACGCTGCTAACTTTTTCGGCACACATTGCTCAGAATTTCCGGCTATTCGTCGAAACAATCAAACGTCGTCGGCTTAGGAACATCAACTTAACCCCTGCGAGATCCGTCCCGAAATTAGGGGTCTCACACGGCGTCAGAGAGCGTCAAACGACCTTCAAGACGTTTGGAGCTTCTTCCGTTTGCGCAGGCGATTGTCGATTCTCAAGTTGCCTCGCTGCCGGCAGACCTTTTGGGCAGACCGATCCTCGATCGCGTTAAGCAATCCCCCGACGAATCCCGATCTTTTAACGAATCTCCCTCGGTCCGGGAAGACGTAGCTTCTGCGTTTTGGTAGCGAGCAAATTTTCGCAGCCGGCCACTTTCAAGAGAATTTGCACTTCAGCATATCTTTGGTCCGATATGGATCGGACTGTCCGCCTCTTTCTAAACCGCTTTTCTTCAAGCAGGTTTTTGGCGTGGATTTCTGCGGGGGATCGGTAGCGGGAATCTTCAACCGTGTTCTACTCGTAGCACCCAGGCTGGTAGAAGCCCCAATCCCCAGCTAGCCTTCGCAGGGGCCTTTTAGAAGCATCCCATTGATTCTTAACCACCGATAATTCTTTACCACGATAATATAATTTCCCGATAACTGCGTTAAAAATAAGGCGGTTTAACGTAGGGCATGAGCTCAAGTTTTAGAAATCAGTTTCTGGTCCTGTAGGAGTTTAGAAGATTTTGCGGAACGGCGACCACCATTGTTGCGAGAGTCGGCGGTAGGGGCCGTGAAGCTTTTGCGCCGGAAGCATTGGGCATAGGTCCCACCGAAGCTAACCAAGATCACAGCCTAGGTGGATGCAACCCCAACTACCTGCCGCCTTTGCTGCTGAACATGACTACAATTGAATTTGAGTGCCGAAATTGAGAATGAGCGTCGATTCACACTCGGGCCGTTGCAGCTGAAAAGTGTGCCCAGCGTGCGCGAGGGTCCACAGAATTTGTGCTCTCTCTTCGTCATCCTCAAAGCGTGTGCCCAGCGTGCGCGAGGGTCCACACAAATGATCAACAGTCGCCCTCTGTCGTGCGACCATTGGATTGTGCAAAGACTGACAAACTCAACATAGGATACAGATCGAATCCGTAGGAGAATTCGCTCGTGGCGAAAGTGGCAATTGTCGGCGGTGGGATCAGTGGTTTGGCGGCCGCCTATCGGCTCCAGGAGCTGGCCCCGGGCTACGAAATAACTTTGTTCGAGGCTGCCGGCCGATTAGGCGGCGTTTTGGAGACGGTTCATGAGGCGGGTTTCCAAATCGAGCAAAGTGCCGACAATTTCATTACCACTTTTCCTTGGGGGGTGGATCTTTGTCGACGGCTCGGCTTGGCGGATCGCCTCCTGTCCACTAACCCGGCTTGCCGCCGCACCTTCGTCGTCCGCAAAGGCCGCTTGTGGCCCCTGCCGGATGGGTTTTTGATGATGGCCCCATCGCGGCTTTGGCCGTTGGCGATTACCCCGCTGCTGAGTCCATGGGGAAAACTGCGGGCAGCTCTCGAGTATTTCATCCCCGCACGACGCGCCGAAAGCGACGAAAGCATGGCGGCTTTTGTGCGTCGGCGGCTCGGTCACGAAGTCTTCGAGCGATTGGTCGAACCGCTGGTAAGCGCGGTGTATGCCGCGGATATGGAAAAGCTCAGCGTGCTGGCAACTTTGCCACGCTTCCGCGAGATGGAGCGCAAATACGGAAGCCTGATAAGGGCCATGCAGGCTCAACGACGGCTGAATCCGGAGGCAACCCAGGAAAGTGGGGCCCGCTACAGTATGTTCGTCACCTTGCCCGAGGGGCTGAGCGAACTGGTGCAGAGTATCGCCCGGCGTTTGCCGGCAAATTCCATCCAATTACACACTCAGGTGGTGGCGGTCGAACCCCGGCAGGGAAAATGGCTGCTTAAAGTCAGACGCTCCTCCCCAGTTCCTATGGAAAAGCAACGGGTATCCTTGCCGGTGCAGTCTTCCGCGGAGCTGCGGCCGCCAGCGGAGCTGCCCAATGCCTTCGGGCGAGAAAACGGACAGGAGTTACCACGATCTTCCGACTCACAAAGCAACTTTGGTGCTGCTCAGCGGCCCTGGCCAGAAGAATTCGATGGCTTGATTTTGGCGACACCCGCCTCTGTTACCGCTGCCCTGATTGAGCCTTTAGAGCCTATGGCGGCGAAGTTGCTGGCCAGTATCCGATATGAAGGGACGGCCATCCTCTCGCTGGCTTACGACCGGTCCCAGGTGGGGCACCCGCTCAACGGTATGGGCTGCGTGGTGCCAGCGATCGAACGCAGCCCGATTCTGGCCATCAGCTTCAGTAGTCAGAAGTATGTTCATCGGGCTCCGCCGGACAAGGTGCTTTTGCGAGTTTTCGCAGGTGGTGCCCGACAACCCGAGCTAGCCGACGGGGAGTCCGAGGCGGTGGAGGACCTTCTGCTGCCGGAGCTAGAACGCCTGTTGCGGATTTCGGGGAAACCGCAATACCGCTGGTTTGCCCGTTGGCCGCGGAGTATGCCGCAATACGAGGTGGGGCACCGGGAGCGAATTGCTCGGATCGAGCAGTTAATCGCCGCCTGGCCCAACCTAGCATTGGCCGGCAACGCTTATCAGGGCGTGGGGATTCCGCATTGTATCCACAGCGGCCAACAGGCGGCAGAACGCCTGTGCGAGGTCCTTAAGAAAAGGCAAATTCCCTGCGGTTAATTCGACGTGTGTGAGGCCCGGTTATCTTTGGCGTCAGAAATAAACGAAAAGAAGTAGGTAGCGCGCTTTGTCGTCCGTCACTGGGTGGGTTGAGGCGACACCGATGTGAGTTCAAGCCACCTACATTTACGACGCTAGTCCCCCGGTGTGTTGGCGCGACCGGGGTCGCCTTTAGCGAAAAAGAAAGCGAAAAAGAAGTAGTGAGCTCGCGGCACCAGCAAGTGCTATTGCTTGACTGCTCTTTCGTGGGGCCTCTTCGGTGGTATCAACGCCTTGAGGATTTGTCGGATCAATTTCAACTTGCACGGCCCTCCCAGAGTTGCAGTGGCTTGGGAACCCCCGCCACGGCTTAGGTGCACCCCGTTGATTTTGGGATAGGCTGCTGTTCTTAGGATAGGCTACCCCACTTTACCGCTTTTCCGTTCGGACTATCCACCTTCTGACTAATAATTACTAATAAAATCATCAATTTGCAATTTTGCCGCGGAAGTATTTGAGTTCGGCTATGCATCACAAGTCATGAGATTCGTTAAAGGATTCGCGTTAGCATTAGAGCGATTTATAGATTGTTTAGTTCACAACAAATACCATGAATATCTTGTTGGTTACCCGTCGGGGAACTTATCGCCGAAATGCCGGTAGCTGCCTCGATGAATGCGATTGCCAAAACTCTTCGGGAACACACGATCGCCCTGAACGCCGGCACATGGACCAGGTCGGTAATGTTCTAGGGAGCCTGCCGCCTGCCCGGGGGAGCATTGTAGAATAGCTCCTTAAGCCTCCGGCGAGAGAATCAGCGCTCAGCTAGGGCCCGAATGGCGGGACGGATGAACCCCTGTGGACCGCATCGGGGCTTTTCGTGATATTCCACGGAAGGGGCACGGAAAAATCGAGCCGGATGAAACCAAACGGATAAAAAGGACAAAAAAGGGAAAAAATCGAGCTGATTAGAACGAGTGGAACGAAAAAGAAAGGAAGAATCGAGCTGAATCAAAGTAGGGAAACCAGGATGGGAATACCACCCTTTGTGCATCTTCATTGCCATAGCCACTATAGCTTGTTGGACGGTGCGGCGAGAATCGACGCATTACTCGAGCGGGCCAAGGCCTTGGGAATGTCGGCCTTGGCACTGACGGATCATGGGAATTTGTATGGGGCATTGGAGTTTTACCGAAAGGCGAAGCTTATCGGCGTCAAACCGATTCTCGGTTATGAAGCCTATGTGGCACCCGAAAGCCGATTCCACAAAGATGCCGCCAGTGCGAAAGACGCAGCCAGTCATTTGACCCTACTTGCCATTGACCGAGAGGGATTTCGGAATCTGATCCGGCTATCGTCGCTCGCCTTTCTGGAGGGATATTACTATCGGCCGAGGATCGACAAGGAGCTTCTTGCGGCCCATAGTCGAGGCTTGGTCTGTTTAAGCGGTTGTGCGTCCAGCGAGATCAGCCGATTGGTATCGACGGAAAGTAGCGACCAATTTCGCCAAGCGTGTGAGGCGGCGGATTGGTACCGGCAGGTTTTCGGCGATCGCTTTTTCCTCGAGGTGCAGAACAACGGGCTCGAAGAGCAGCAGATCATCCTCCGGCAAACCGCAAAGCTTGCGGCCCACATGGGGATCCCGCTTGTCGCTACGAGCGACGTCCATTATGTCCGGCCGGAAGACGCCGTTGCCCAAGATGTTCTAATATGCGTCAATACCGGCAAGCTTCGCAGCGATACGGACCGGATGCGGATGGGGAGCGATCAGTTTTATCTCCGCTCGCCCCAAGAGATGTACACTGTTTTCTCCGGCCTTGAGGAGGCTTTGGCCCGTACTGCGGAGATCGCCTCCTGGGCGAACATCGACTTGGAGCTAGGAGTGCGGCATTTTCCGGTTTTCCATCCGCCTGAGGGAAAAAGCTCCGAGGAATTCCTCCGGGAACTATGTCTGCAGGGCTTGCGCGAGCGGTACCGGCACGATCCGCGACGTTTGCGCGATGGGCAATTGGCCCCGGAGGTGCTGGAGCGATTGGACCGAGAACTGAATGTGATCAACAAACTTGGATTTGCCAATTACTTTTTGGTGGTTTGGGATTTCGTGCGGTTTGCCCGGGAAAGGTGGATCGCCGCCAATGCCCGCGGCTCAGGCGTGGGATCGCTGGTGGCTTTTGCCCTGTATCTGAGTCCGGTTTGTCCGATCGAATACGACCTGCTTTTCGAACGGTTTCTCGATGAAAACCGCCGCGAGGCCCCGGACATTGATATCGACTTCTGTCAGCAGCGTCGCGGGGAAGTCATTCAGTATGTGAAGCAGAGATACGGGGAGGAGAATGTCGCGCAGATCGGGACCTTCGGCACCCTGGCAGCCCGGGCAGCAATCCGCGACGTAGGTCGGGCCCTAGGGATCCCTTTGGCCCGCGTCAATTCCATTGTCGCAATGGTCCCGGAAAGGCCCGGGATGACCCTCGACAAAGCGATGGAAGAAAGCGAGGAGCTGCGGCGGGCGTATGAATCGGACCACGAAGTTCGTGAGATCGTGGATTTAGCACGGCAGGTCGAGGGTTTGGCACGAAATGCCGGTACCCATGCCGCGGGGGTCGTGATTGCTGACCGACCGCTGACCGAGTACCTCCCCCTCCAACGGGTCCAGGGGAAAGAGGAAATCGTCACCCAATGGGCCATGGGCGATGTGGAGGCGGTTGGGCTGCTGAAGATGGACTTCCTCGGGCTGCGAAACCTGACAATTCTGTCCAAAGTGGTGGAGTTGATCGAGCAGACCACCGGCGAGCGGGTTGACCCCTATAGCTTTCCGTTGGATGACCCGGAGACTTTTGCCCTGCTCCGCCGCGGTGAAACTAAAGGCATCTTCCAACTCGAAAGCATGGGAATCCGCGAGCTTTTGCAGCGCATGAAGCCGGATCATTTCCGCGACATTATCGCCACCAACGCACTGTTTCGACCGGGGCCACTGAAAGGGGGAATGGTCGATGATTACATCGATGTCAAGCACGGGCGAAAAAGGCCCGACTATAAACACCCGGTGATGGAACAGGTGCTCGCGGAAACCCACGGGGTGATGGTCTATCAAGAACAGGTGATGCGCATCCTCAACCGACTGGGGGATATTCCCTTGGCGGATGCATACACCTGCATCAAGGCGATCAGCAAGAAAAAGCTGCCGGTGATCGCCAAATTCCGCGAGCAATTCCTCGAAGGAGCAAGGCGGCAAGGGCTGAAGAAACGCGAGGCGGAGGAAGTCTTCAGCCTGATCGAAAAATTCGCCGGCTACGGGTTCAACAAAAGTCACTCCACGGCGTACGCGCTGATTGCGTATATCACGGCGTATCTGAAGACTCATTGGCCGGTTCCGTTCATGGCGGCGCTCCTTTCCAGCGATATTCCGATGCGTAATTTCACGCAGAAGGACTCGCTGGTGGAACATCTAGAAGATTGCCGGCGGATGGGAATCGAGATCCTTTGGCCCGACATCAATCGTTCGGAGGTCGAATTTGCGGTGATCGACGGAAAGATCGCCTTCGGCTTGGCCGCAATTAAAGGATGCGGAGGCTCCGCGGCCGAAGCGATCGTGTCCGAACGACGTGCCCGGGGTCCCTACCGGGACCTTCTCGATTTTTGCGAACGGCTCGATCCGACTACCGTTAGCCGCTCGGCGATCGAGGCGTTGATCAAGGCGGGGGCCTTCGACCGGTTGGGCGGCCATCGCGCCCAGTGGTTCGAAGTATTGGATCGGGCCATTCAGGCGGGAGCCGCGGCTGCCTCCGACCGCCGAAGCGGCCAATTGGGTCTATTTGGCGGGCCGCAAAAATCGGTGAGTTCCACCGCTCCGCGACTGCCGGATGTAGCCCCATGGCCCGAACATCTCAAGCTTGCCTATGAAAAAGAGGTGCTAGGGTTTTACCTATCGAGCCACCCCTTGGCCGAGTATCAAAGCCTCCTTGAGGACCTATGCACCCACTCGGTGAAGGAGGCTGCCACCCTCGCGCACCGTACTGAGGTGATCCTCGGCGGACTGGTGGGGAATATTCGTCTGGGTCGAACGCGGCAAATCGACCCCGAAGTCCCCAACCGCTATGCCAATTTCGATCTGGAAGATCAAACCGGCAGCATCCGCTGCATTCTCTGGCCCGAACCGTTCCTCCGTTACGGATCGCTGCTGAAACAAGATGCCAAAGTCGTTATAGCCGGGACGGTGGACCGACGGGGCGACATCGAATCGGTAACCCTGATTGCCAATGAAATCGTCCCCATGGAGGAACTTCCGCAACGTTGTGCCCGGGGGCTTGCCATCCGCATTTGCGAGGCTCGCCACACGCTGGAGACCGTCGATCGGTTGGCGAGGCTTTTGGCGGAGTTTCCCGGCGAAAGTCCGATCCGAGTCGTAGTCGAACTATTGGATGGAACTCGGGTACCGATGTCCTGCGAAGCATTGAGGGTCGATATTACCGGAAAGCTCCGCGAAAAACTCGACGAGTTACTCGGTATTGGGTATACGCGGATTATCACCGGGACACCGTTTCGGCGGGCCAATGCCCGCAATGGCCCCGCGGAGCGTTCCAGGGGGCGCAATGGTCAAGGCGCTGCGGGTAACGGAAGAAGTGCTCCGGGACCATAGGCGGAAAAATCGACTCGCGACTTATCGGGAGCTGGAAAAAGGCGTAAGATCGGCAGCAGTTTTAAAGCCATCCGTTTTTGAGCAACCGTTGGTAACAGTCGATCTTTGAGAATAGCGATCGGCCCCACCTGCGTTCCGCAGAGACCATCAAGACAATCGAAGGCGCACAAGGCGGCAGAAATTAAGATGACATGCGAAGACCTTCTGCCCATGCAGAATCGACCGTGCTGGAATACTGAAGGTGGAGGCACCGGGGGGCCGAGCCCTTGCGAGGGAAGTAGATTTTTATCGTTTCAAAGCATGAGTAACCCCGGGAAAATCCCTGTGTTGCGGCATCATTGCGAAATCTCAAGGTCATTACGAAGCTTGAAGAGGATCATCCAGCGGTGAGTCAACCCCCAACACGAATCGTTCCGCGAGTTCTCAAAGGTTTCCGCGACTATTTGCCGCAAGCGATGTTGGTCCGCGAGCGGCTCATGGAAACCGCGCGGCGGGTCTACCGTTCCTACGGGTTTAGCCCGATCGACACGCCTGCGCTGGAATACCTGGAAATCCTGCTTGGCAAAGCGGGCGAAGAAAGCGATCGGCAGCTTTACAAATTCCAAGATCATGGTGGTCGATGGGTGGGGCTTCGATTCGACTTGACGGTTCCCTTTGCGCGATTTTCTGCCGAGCACATCCACGAGTTGGGAACCCCGTTAAAGCGATACCAAATCGGCACGGTGTGGCGGGGTGAAAACCCCCAGCGGGGTCGCTATCGAGAATTCGTTCAATGCGACTTTGATACAATCGGCACTCGGTCGTTGGCCTCCGACATCGAGACCGCCTTGGTCATCTACGACTTGATGTGTGCCGTGGGATTCCCGGAAATCACGCTGCGAGTCAATAGTCGGCTGGTCCTTACCGGCCTGCTCGATAAATTCGGCTTAGCCGACCGGAGTGTGGCGGCTTTGCGGGCCCTGGACAAATTAGGCAAGCTTGGCAGAGAGCGCGTGCTCGATGAGCTGCAAGCCGTTGGCCTAAATGCATCGGATGCCGAGCGGTTTCTCGCCGCGACCCAAATAACCGGCTCCAACGACGCCGTTCTGGCCCAATTGGATCAGCTTCTTACCGGTGTACCCGTTGGCCAACAAGGCGTCAGCCAACTCCGCGAGCTAGTGGCGGCGGTGGAAGCAGCGGGGGTACCGCCGGCAGTGGTCCGAATTGATGCCTCCATCGCACGCGGCCTCGATTATTACACCGCTACCGTTTACGAAACTTTTCTCAATGCCCTACCGGATATCGGAAGCGTTTGCTCCGGGGGGCGGTATGATAACCTCGCCGAGCTTTATACCGATCAAGAGTTACCGGGTGTCGGAGCCTCGCTGGGGATCGATCGGCTTTTAGCGGCCATGGAAAAGCTGGGCAGGGTTCCCCAAGCTGCTACACCCGCCACGGTTCTTATCACCTATTTTGATCCGGCGCGATTGCACGATTATCTGCGGCTGGCCGCGCAACTCCGCGCCGCGGGAATCGGGGTCGAAGTTTTCCCCGAGCCCAAGAAGCTTTCCGTGCAACTCAAATATGCCGACCGTCGTGGCTTCAAGGTCGCTATCATCGCGGGCAGCGACGAATTTGCCTCCGGTAGTTGCCAGGTCAAAGACCTGGCCCGTGCCGTACAACACGACGTTCCCATGGACCCGGATTACCGCAGCATTATCCGCGCCATTACTCAGATTCTCACGGAAACGCAAGAAAGCCCGATACAGTTTTAGGATGATTATTTTTTTGAAACTGGTTGGAAACTGCCTTTTTTGGACTTTCTATCCGAGGCAGCCCTAAGGTTCCCTATATTACTTTGTTTCTGTAGGAAGCTCTTATCCCAATGCCGGAAGGGCCTCGCAGAAAAGAAGAACGCCTCGGATGCATCCTATTCTAATATTTCTAAATTTCTAATATGACTCGAGGGTGCCTTCTATTCTGTGGAAAAGTCTTTGGTCGAATATTTCGCGTGGGAGAAGTCCCTCTCCTGATGCACAAGCACTATATCCCGCAATCTTGCCTAAAGAGTATTCTTTTCGCCGAATGAACACTCTCTAAGAGTTCTCTGAATGAACACCCTTGAAAAGTTCTCTGAATGAACACCCTTGAAGAGTTCTCTGAATGAACACCCTTGGAGCGGGGAGACTTGACAAGCCTCGCGGCACGGTGCCGCAGCTTGCCGCCCTACACGATCCAAAACCCTAATCAGCGGCGAGTTCGTGTACACTTGCCGGCACTCTTGCTCCCCGGATGGCAGGAAATCTTCCCCGGATATGGCAGGAAGCCGCCTCGCCGATTCGCATCTTCCTAACCTAGGAGAAGCTTTCTCCCCAGATGCGGCACAACTTGCGGCGGTTGCCAACCGCCAAAAAGGGTTGAGAACATTGAAGAAGCGTCTTTTGCAGATGCGAGGGAACCACCCGTACCCGAGGGCAAAGCTGCGGCACGTGCAGCCTGCTTCCCGCGATGACAAGGGGCCGCTTCGGAGAGGCCACTACGCGCATCCCGTCAGAAGCGGCCCCATGGGTTCTGAGCGCTTGCCGGAATATACCGGGCTTAATGCCTTTCTCGAGGTTCCACAACTTTTAGGATTGCGTGGTCGTACCCTCTTCGACCTGCGTCAGGTGCGGTGCTTCCACGACAGGCGGCTCGAGGCCCAACTTAGCCAAGATCAGGTATACCACAAAGCCGACCACCAGCGAGTAAACCGCCGCCATATCCCAACTCGGCAGCCCGCCTACCCACGGGTGGTTCTGGATGCCCACGATGAAGCCGACGGCCCAGGCCCCATAGCCAGGAATACTAATCCCCCGACGCGGTCCCGCCCATTTGCCGCCGCTCAGCAGATAATCGGCGATCATGGCCCCGATGACCGGACCGAACGAGGCCCCGATCAGGCCGAAGAAAGCCTCCAAATTGCCGGCTACACCCAGCGCCGCCAATACGATTCCCACCGTGGCCCCGGCAAGGGTCAACGGCACGCGGGTTTTTTCGCTCCCTAAGATCGTTGACAAACTGTTGCCGATGATAAACGAGCAGAAGCACGCCGGAGCTACCGAACCAATGGCAAAGAGAATCAGCATGATTTTCCCTAAAGTCGGGTTGATCACCGGCAACGCATCACTATAGGTGAGGCTGACGAGGTCCGGGCTTTTCCCATGGGCTCCTGCCACGGCAATCATTGCCAGTCCCCCGGCAAATACAATGGGCAGCCAAATCCCCGCGATTCCTCCCCATTTGACGTCCTCGGCATTTCGGTTATTGGAGCAAAAGTCCGCCCCCACGGCGCCTGCCGTTGCAAAAAAGCCGATCACCAATTGAATGATTAGGAGGAAACCAGCCACCGGGTCAGCTATGGGCGCCTCGTATCCGCCGACATGCGGAGCTGCCAATCGGGCGGAAACAAGGAGCATCACGATCGGCACAATTGGGAAAAATGTAGCCACGCGCGCCACGTATTTGATGCCCCAGGCGCCGATCAAAGCGAAAATGTATCCCCACAAGATCGTGGTAATGAGAAACACCAGGCTGAACTGCCCCCCTTCACCGTAAAGCGATACGGCATATTGTGGTAAACCGATCCCTTTCAAAATTAGCAAGGCTGCATAATAGGTCCCGACGCTGTACCAACCGATCTGGAGGAGCCCCATAAAAATTCCAGGCAAAAAGTACCCTCCAATCGTCCCGAAGGTGCTAGTCCCCACAATGTAAAGGGGTAGGCCTGTTTTCATCCCCAGCATCCCCGGCACCCAATAAAACAAGGCAAAAGCGATCCCCCCTGCGACGGCAAGGGCAATGAGCGAACCGCCCAACCCGAGCATCCGTAGGGCCCCTTCGCCGCTTGCCGCCCCCGCCAGCCGGTCGAAGAACGCGATCCAAAGGAAGATCCCCGCATACGATTGCGCTGTGTTCAGGTACCAAGCAGCTCGATTGGACAAGGGGTTTGGTCGAGCCGACGCCAAATAACCGGGAAGTGTCTGGTTTGCCATAGGTATCTCCTTCTCTCTACTGAGCTGATGGCACACGCCGCCAAACGGCGGCAGCCGGCCATGCTCGAAGTGCACTCACCGAACCTTCCGACACCGCAACAAGCCACGACACCGACCATTTGCCTCAGAAAAGCTGACAACATATTAAATGCAACCGGGGTCGCTTTGCAACCGGTTTATGGGCTGCTTTGCCTTCAATCAGTCTGCAGAGGCCTGTTTGCCTTGCAGGCCCAACCGCCGAGCCAAGGGCCACGTGCGTAACACTTTCCTTGGGGTGCGACTCCCTAAACCCTTACTCCGGAAGAGGCTTGCCTTTAGTCTCCGGCGCAAGCCAAATCAACGCCAACCCGACTACGTAAATCAAGGTGATGGTTGAACAAGCGCGGGGATAGCTCCCCTGGAATAGCTGCATCAACTGTCCGGTACTCAGTGTGCCCCCGGCCGCTAGGATCCGCCCGAAATTGAAACTCAGCCCCTGCCCTGTCGCTCGGACCCGGGTGGGGAATAGTTCCGGCAGGTACATCGGCAACCACCCGTAGAAAGCCGCCGTTAGACAGCCGGCTATCCCGGCCATCAGCAAGAAGTTGATCCCGTATTGCCACCACTCCCGGAATAGAAGCTGACAGGCCAGCAGAGAAAGAAGGCAGAGCCCGAAATAAACAGGACGCCGCCCAATTTGCCCTCCGATAATCGGTGCCACAATACACCCGATAATCGCCCCGATGGAAATGACTACCTGCGTAACTCCCTTGGCGTAGGGGCGAGCCGGGCCAGCCAATTGATCTGCCCAAAGCGGCAAAAATCCGCTCACCCCACCCCAAGTCGCTACCAGCGGAATCGACGCAAAGCAGATCGCCAAAATGGTGTATTTCAGAAGCGGCGGCGTGAATATCTCGCGAATAGGCCGCGCGGCTTTCTCCCGAACCGCCGCCTGCCACCGCCGACTTTCCGGCACGAAAAATAGGATCAATACCGCCAGAATAGCCGGTGACGCACCCGCCAGCATGATCCACCGCCATTGATCCGGTGTCACGGGAAAGAAAACTGCCAGCAAAGCGATCGACAAGAATCCCACGTTAGCGGCCGCCCCAATAATTCCCGCCATAAGTGGCCGCAATCGCTCCGGCCAAAACTCCACCACCAGGGCTACCCCCAGGGACCATTCCCCTCCCATCCCCAGGGCTGCACAAAATCGTAGCACCGCTAATTGCCACGGTGCGGTTGCGAAGTAGCAGGCCCCGGTAAACAGAGCGTAAGCGGCAATACTGGCGGCCATGCTCCGAACCCGGCCGATCCGATCCCCCAGCCAGCCGAACACCAATCCGCCGGCGGCTGCCCCCAACAAAAACGAGGCCGTCAGCACCCCATTCCATCTCCCGACCTCCGCATCGCTGGTGACCTGAAGCAGATCCTGCAAAGCCGGCCGAGCGGCGATCGGAAAAAGTCCCATCTCCAAACCGTCGAACATCCAACCTAAAAACGCCGCCCCTAAGACCAGCCATTGTTCGCGGCCTATCCGTGCTTGACTCATGAGTAATCTCCGACCATGTATCTCACCTTCAACGTTCTCACGTCCGGCGAAGACGCTTAGGAATGCGGTTCCACCGTAGGTTCAGTTTTTGAGCGATCCCTACACTCCTTTCCGGACCCGCACAGCTTTTGGGCTCCTGCATTTGCTGCCCAAGCCGCTGGTTTCTTTCCCGGCTCCTGCGATTAACTTGGTGGACGACGGACGATTCGAACGACGCTCAGTCCTCAGTCCACAAAACCCTGCCGAATTGGAATATTGGAATAAATGTCCGGTATTTTGCAGCGCTAGATGCACATGCGCGGATACCCGACATCGGGAGTACGACCGCCCGACGGTGGTTTTACATCAGCTCAGTCGTACTTTACCGCGGTTCCGAAAATGTGTGACAGCAATCGACCGACATAGCTGTTGGCCCGGGCAGGGGCATTCGGGTCTGTGCGCGATATTCCTTCCAAAAGCGGCTTGACCGGTTCGATTTTTGGCCCCAAAAGATCGAGTACCCACACGGCAAAAGCCCCCGTATATGCCCCGTTTTTGTCCGGCGGAGCCAAGCTCACTAAGGTCTCTAGCGCGTTTCTGAGATCATCCGCCCCGCCGTACTCAGCCAGTGCCCAAGCCGCCACAATCCGCGCCGAAGGCGAGGGATCATCCCGCAAAAGTTGCCGCAGAAGCGGAGTCCCCTTTTCTACGGCCGGTTTCCCCCGAACGGCAAGACCCATCACCGCCCAGTAACGAACGCCGCTATCGGGGTCGGTCATGCCGCGCAAAAGTACTTGAAGATCCTCCGGGTTTCGCCGTGCTGCACATTCGGCCATCGCGAAGATCTTTTCCAGCGGATAACGATTCGGATCCTGCGCGAACTCGTATATACTGCTCCCGGCACTGCGGCGATGCATTTCCGGTTCGCTCAAGAATCCGGCATCGCGCACCTCCAACACATGCTCCCGCAAAGCCCGGCGGAATTCCTCCAAGACCTCCCGATGCTCGGGCGAGTCGGCAAGGTTCCGAACTTCATGCGGATCGGTTTCCAAATCGTACAGTTCTTCAGGCGGTTTTGGTTCCCAGAAGAATCGTTGCTCCGGCGTCAATTTCCCCTCATCATAAAGTCGCTTCCATTCCCGAGTGGTTGGCGTCTCGAACATATAGGCGACATGTTGCCCGAAAGGAAGATGGGGCATGTATTGCCGTACATACACATAGCGATGATTCCGGACCGAACGCACCATGTCGAATCGCTCGTCCATTCGCCCCCGAAACCCGAACAAATACCGCGGTCCTTCCTGAGCATATTTGCCCATGAAGGCACGGCCGTGCATCCAGGGCGGGGGTTCGATCCCTGCAATACTGAGCAGGGTGGTAGCCAAATCAACGAACGAAACCAACCGGCTGCTGGTTCCCCCCGGCTGATAATCCGCGGGAGCCAAATGCCGGAATTTTTCGGGCACATAAACAATAAGCGGCACCCTCAGCCCGGCGTTAATCGGCCAGCGCTTGTTCCGCGGCATTCCACTGCCATGATCGCTATAAAAGAAGACGATTGTTTCCTCGGCCAAACCGGCTTCCTCCAGTTCGCGAAGCCGCGCCCCCACCTGGGAATCCATTTCCGCAATCTTGTCGTAGTATTGGGTCCAGTCATGCCGCACTTCAGGTGTGTCGGGATGATACGGCGGAATTGACACCCGGCTCGGATCATGCCGTAACTGATGCGGACGCACGCGGATTTGACTCTCGTGGGTCGTCGTAAAATTGAAAATGGCAAAAAAGGGTTGTCCTGGTTCCCGATTTTTCCAGTGTGCCTTGCCCGACGATTCATCCCAAACTTTTCCCGGCTTGGTGACGTTGTAGTCCTCCTTGACGTTATTGGTGCAGTAGTAGCCCCGCTCCCGCAAGAATTGCGGATACATCCGCATTCCCGGCGGCAAAGCCACCTCGCTCCGCATGTGCTCGGCGCCTAAGCTGGTCGGACACACTCCCATGATAATCGCCGTTCGTGCCGGGGCGCACACCGGGGCATTCGACCAAACGTTTAAATAACGCATCCCTTTCGCGGCCAGTCGGTCCAGATTTGGGCTCGTGGCAAAACGATCTCCATAACAGCCCAAGTGCGGTCCCATGTCCTCGCAGGTTAACCACAGGATATTCGGCAGTGATTGGTTCGTTTGCTCGGCTAAGGCCGCCGAATTTCCGCCCGAAGCCAGCAGCCCGATCAAACCGATGGCCAAAGCCACGATAAAAGCTGTGTGTTTCCCACTAGCTTTCATGAGCGCAACCTCCTCAAATACGCGGAGCAAGCCCCGCAACTGCCACTGGCCTATTTCTTCCGCGACTCGGTCATCCGAACTTTTGCCCCGCAAATCTTGGCTCAAGAACTTCAGAAGCTCAGGATCCTTTGCGTCGGCCTTTTTGCACGCGCTACCAACTGCGGCGAACCCCTGTTTACAAGCTCATGGCTTGACCAAACTGATTGAGGTAAATGCGGTCGGCATGGAATCGGTCGGGCATCGGCGGGGATTCCGCCGGGTATCCAATCAGCACCAATGTGTGAGGGATCACCGGTTCCGGTAGCCGACACATTTGCCGCAGGGTATTCATTCGGTCCTCGCGGGGATAAACACCGGTCCAAACCGCTCCCAAACCCAAAGCATGGGCCGCCAGCAACAAATTCTGTACCGCAGCCGCACAGTCGACCGGCCAATAACCCGGGGAAAGTTCTAGCCGTAAATCCCCGCACACCAAAATGCCCAAGGGAGCCTCTTTGGCCATTTCAGCATTGGGGTGTTTCGTGCCGTATTCACTCAGCATCTTCCGGTCGTCGATCACGACGAATTGCCAAGGTTGAGCATTCCGCGCACTGGGGGCCAGCATGGCTGCTTCCAGCAGTACGCGGATCAACTCGCGGGGAACCTCTCGCGGTTGGAACTTGCGAATACTGCGACGAGTCCGAATCGCTTCTAATGCATCCATGGCAAAAAATGCCTCCGAAAAACCAGTCATTCAATCATCGGGCGAATCGAACGGCAATGACCCTCGGCGGAAATCTGCGAACCGGCGGGCTAAAATAATCATTGAGCTAAATGCATGGTTTTCTTGCGAGGGATTGTAATTCAGAGCTTACGCGATGACTAGCACCGTCTTTCGTAACTAGGGTTCCACCCGTGGCAACGCTACCGCTTCATAGCTTTTGGCACCACCGGCAGGTGCTGACGGTTGGTGAACTTAGCCAGCAGATCAAAGCACTGATTGAAGCGAACTTTCCCGCGGTTTGGGTCATGGGGGAAATTTCAAACCTTTCCCGCCCCCGGTCGGGCCACATTTATCTCACTCTCAAAGATGCGCAGGCCCAATTGCCGGCCGTAATTTGGCGATCGGTCGCCAATAAAATTCGATTCGAACTGACGGACGGTTTGGAGGTGGTTTGCTTCGGTTATTTGGATGTTTATCCCCCTCATGGGAAATACCAATTGGTAATTAGCCAATTGGAACCAAGAGGGCTCGGTGCCTTAGAGCTCGCTTTCCGGCAGTTATACGAGCGATTGGCGAAGGAAGGGCTTTTTGACCCGGCGCGAAAGCGGCCTTTGCCCCGTTTCATCCGCCGCCTTGCTTTGCTGACCAGCCCAACCGGGGCGGCAATCCACGACTTTCTTCAGATCCTCCAGCGTCGCTGGCGGGGTGTCTCAGTGCTGGTTGTTGCCGTGCGGGTCCAGGGCGAGGGGGCAGCCGAGGAGATCGTGGAGGCAATCCACACGGTCAACCGGCTTAAAGTCCCGTTCGATTGCCTGGTTATTGCCCGCGGTGGGGGAAGTACAGAAGATCTTTGGACCTTTAACGAGGAAAAAGTCGTCCGGGCCGTTGCTGCCTCTCGAATCCCTGTGGTGTCTGCCGTCGGACATGAAATCGACGTGACACTGACGGACTTGGCGGCGGACTTGCGAGCCTTGACTCCGAGCGAGGCCGCGGAACGACTTGTTCCTTCGGCTGAGGAACTTTCCTTACGATTACGGCAATACTCCGGTCGATTGGTCACAGCGATGCGTGCCCGATTGGATGCGGCCCGGGCCCGGTGGAATCTCCTGGCTGGCCGCACGGTATTTCGGCGGCCTAAGCAGTGGCTTTATCAATTAACGCAAACCCTGGACGGTTGCTCGGAACGACTCCATCGTGCCGTGCAGCAGCGGCTGGAAAAAGCACGACAGCGCTGGGAGCGAGCTTCGGCCCGACTGGAAGCCCTCAGCCCCCTGGCGGTGCTAAGACGCGGTTACAGTCTCACCCAAAAGCTGGGCAAAACCGCCCCGGTCTACTCGGCTGCGGAGCTTACGCCCGGTGATGTGCTCTATACCCGATTTGCCGAAGGGGCGGCGGTCAGCAGGGTTGAACGGTGCGAAACTCCGACCGAGTACCCCCCAACCAAGAGTTCGGAGGGTTGATCGGCTCTCATGGGGCGACGGCGTTACGTGCCTTTTTCGTCCGCCCTTCGCCGGACCATTGATCGATATCTTTATCCACGATCGGTATTTTTATTCCTAACAAATATTTTTGTGATTTTTATCCCCGACAAATATTTTTACCCTCAATCAATCTTTTTATCCGCAGTCGATATTTTTATGCACAACCGATATTTTTATCCCAGATCGTTTTATCCCAGATCGATATTTTTACCCCGGATCGGCCGATTTTCGCCGGGCTTAGCCGATCTTTGTTACGCCGGGAATCGGAACGGGGTAAATGCCGTTTTCGTCGGGCTTGACCGGCGGTTCGGTATTGAAATCGCACTCTTCTGGTCCCAAGCGGAATTGGCTTTTCAGAGCCTCCTCCCAAGTGATTTGCCGGCCGCTATACGCGCACAAAAGTCCCAACAGAGCTAACCGGGTACTCGTTACCATGTAATGGCCGTTATTGATGGGATTGCCGGAACGAATTGCGCGGAAAAGGGCCTGATGTTCGGCGACATACATATTTGACTTTGGACCCTCGTACCGCCAGTTGACTTCCCCTTCGATGCGATGCTTCAGCAGATCGCAGCGGCCTTTCGTACCAAAAAAGATATCGCTTACTTCGTTATAGCAGTTGTTTTGAGCCCTTCCGATGGCATACATGCGCACACCATTGGGGTATTCGAAGACGATGGAAAAATGGTCGTAGACATCGCCGTAAACGCGGCCGAAACTGGCGGCACGTCCCCCGGATCCGTAGGCCCAAACCGGTGGTTGATCGTGCATGGCCCAGGAGCCTTTATCCATGCTATGGATAAGCGATTGGGAAATGTCATCCCCGGAAAGCCAGGCAAAATGATACCAGTTGCGGTACTGATATTGAATTTCTGTAAGGCCCGGCTCAAATTCGATCAACCGATATGGCGACCGCATGTAAGTTTCTTGGATGGCAACAATCTCGCCGATAGCGCCATCGTGCACCCGTTTCATGGTCTCGCGGACCCCTGCGTGGTAGCGCCAGCATAATCCGGAGACGATGCTGAGGCCCTTGCGTTTGGCCTCCTCGCAGGCTTCGGTGACCTTGTGCAAATCCGGCAATTCGACGGCATGCGGCTTCTCGATAAAGATGTGCTTACCGGCGGCCACTGCCGCGGCCATGTACTTCGGGTGGAACTTGCTGGCACAGGCGATGAGGACCACATCGACGCCGCTATCGATCACCTTCTGATACCCATCGAAGCCGACGAAACAATGATCGTCGTCCACTTGGACTCGATCCGGCTTGGCTTGAGCGAGCCGTTGCCGCGCCCCCTGCAAACGGTCTTCAAATAGGTCGGTCATCGCGACGAGGACCGTGCCGGGATCGGCCTCGAAAGCATCCATGACTGCCCCCGAGCCCCGTCCCCCGCAGCCGATCAAGCCCAATTTCAGCATTTCGCTGCCGCTGGCATGAGCCGCTCTTGCCACCGACAGGCCAGTTGCCATCCCCGCAGCCAAGACGGCTGAGTGTTTCAAAAACTCGCGTCGGCAATTTGACGGACGAATTCCCACATGAGCCGATGCTGATGATGCCCGTTTCATCTTTCGACCCTCGTCAAAGCGATGTTTAAACTTTCTTTGGAAAGCTTCTTACGCCGGCCGAGTCTTCCTTCGAGCCGCAAAGCGCTCTTCCAAGTCACGGCGCAAGAACCCAGCCTCCCGATTATCTCGGCGATTGTCGTTTAAGATCCTACTTAATGCAAGTTCTTTGCTTGAAGGATTCTGCCGCAGGGATTTATACGGCTTACCGTGGAATACCACGAACACGCCACGCCCGGCTACCGCGAAGCGGAGAAATCCCCTTCAGAAGCTAAGCATTCCGCGATCGATCTTTGCGAAGGATTCTCCTATCGATCTTCACGGCCTTTGAAGTCGCATGTGGGCTTGAGGACCAACTTGCCCCCCAACCAATCCTTCGAGTAATCGCCACTGCACAAGCACCAAGAGCGATACACCGGGCCGCAGTTCCCAGGGGCGGCTGAGAGGCCCGTCATCTTGTCTTTCGAACGGCACGTAGAGTGCACGCTTACCCGGCGGGGGTTGGCTGTACAAATGCTCGAGCACCTGGGCCTCCAGCCGAGGCGAGCAGATCACCACCGGGGCCGGCGGCCCCGTCGGCACGCTTGGATACCAGCCTACTTGGTTAAGCTTTCGAAAGTACCAAGGGAGAGGCCAATAATCGTGATCCTCGCAAATCACTTGGATCTGCGGCTGGTGAGTATCTTCGGCAGGCAAAAGGCGCATGAGCTCGCCTGCCAGGCGGGGAACATCCGGGGAGCTCGGCGAATATGCTAGCGGATGTTTAGACCAATCGGCCGAGGGGGATATCTGTCTCCAAGAGCTAACGGCTACCCACACAAAAAGACCGATCAAGATTGCACGGAGTGGCCAGCGTACCAGCCCGCCGATTTCGCTCCGCCAAAGCGCTGCACTCCCGACCCCTGCAAGCAGGATAATTCCATGTAAAAACCCTAAAGCACACCAGGGAGTCTTATACGGCAAAATGCTGTAAAGGGCCGCGAGGATCACGGTGTAGGTGGCCAAGGAGGCGACGATTTGCCGCCGGTAACGGTCCGATCTGCCCGCTCGCAAGCCCCCTACCACACCGAAGGCAGCCAAAACCAGCACGGGCCATTCCGTGTAGGTGGTCCCCTCAAAAGGATGGACGCCAAAAAGCAAGGCGAAATAGTAATACCAGGGGCCCACATGCCCCGCGGCCTCTCCGGCGCCTGCTGCCCGAGTCAGATAGTGAAAGTAGCTTCGATACGAGTCTGCCACCGCAAGCCAATTCCGCAAGCCCTGGGAATAAATCGCGGCAGAAAGCCCCATCGCGATGAGAGTGGCCGCGGCGGCATCACGCCCCACCGTTCGCCAAAATCCTTTCCCTTGCGGGGACAAGCACAGCAGGGCTGCGATCACCAAACTTGTCGCCACAAGCACGCAGGTTTCCTTGGTCGCGTGCATCAGGCCGAGCGCCCCCCCCAGAATAAGCACCCAAACCCAGCGCGATTGGACCGGCTTCGAATCATCCGTCCTCGCTTGTGCGGGGTTTTGATCCGATGGCTCGCCCCGGTGGGCCTCCCTTCCTCGTGAGGCAATCTCCGTCGAAGTTATTCCGCCGATGACCACCCCGTAACGGATAACAGCCGCTAGGGCCAAGAATGAAAAAAAGACAAGCAAAGTTTCGTGAATAAAGCACCGATTATAAAAGACGAAAGTCGGGGAGACGGCCGTCCATAAGCCTGCCCAAAGGGCGGAGTCTCGACCCAGCGGGGCGTATAGGAAAAGGCAGCCCAGGATCAGTAGCGAACCAAAGAAAGCCGGTACGGCGCGCAGGATCTCCTCATTCAGCTCGTTAAAGCCGCCGTAACCTGCCGCTTGCGTGGCAAAAAACGCAGCCAAGGGAAGCACAGGACCGTGGTACTCCCGAGGATCGTAGGCCACTTGGCCGCTACGCCAAAGTTCGCGAAGACGCCAAGCTTGCACGGCTTCGTCGCAATGGAGAGGCTGGGCTCCAAGATCTTCACCGCGAAGCAACCCCCCCAAAATAAGTGATCCCAGGAAAAGTATTCCCCAACCAAGTCCCCTGAACCTTTTCCCGATCGATCCGGAGAAGCTTGCGGGAAGCAAGGGGTAAACTCCGTAGTTTTCGATCAATCCTCGGTTGCTCGCGGGTAGAAAACTTCGGGGGATTATAAACCCTTAGCCGGCTCCCAGCTCGCTTTTGTCTTGGGCCGATAAGCGTGCGGTTTTCGGTTGCAGGTCCGCGGTATCACACGTGCGGGGTGCGACGCCGATGAGCCGAAACGGCTGCCACATCTTTCACAGCGGCTTCCCGTATACCTCAACCTCGGTGTAATGGTTGTAAGAATCCATGTGATTGCCGAAGCTGTACAGGCGAACATATCGCCCCTCAATCCCCCGTGCATCGATCAATTTGCCCTCTGCGGTTTCCACGTATCCGAGGTCACTTCCCACGCCTAGGCCCGAAGTATTGTCATAGTCATTGTTGAATAACGTGTGCGACTGCAAGAAATCGGGATCGTCGCTCACCTGGACAATCACATCGCGGTAAACCCGAGCTTCCGCGTGATTATGCCATAGGAGTATGGCGTAGATCACGGCGCGATGCCCCAAGTCGATTTGCACCCATTGACTGCCGGGGTTTAACACGAGCACGCCGAAATCGCTTGCCTCCTTATGGCCATCGGTCACGAGATCGACCTCTCCGCCCAGCGGGCGCAGATCGCTCGCCAAGACCGGCTGCCCCTTCGCCAGGTTTACGGTCCCCCGCGGCGCTAAAAACGGAGGTCTCGGCTTTCCGAGCGGCTTTTCGACCCGGGGCTCCTTCAGCGGGACGGGTGTGCCACGAAATGCCGGGGCCGGTAATTCCAACGGGATCGGCACCAGCATCTCCCCCGCGGCACCCTGCGGTGGTTCCTGCCTTAAGCCGCCGACCTCAGGTGCCGGACCGGTAGTCCCTCGGGTTGCGAATTCGCGGGTTGCCAATTCCTCCTCACCCACTGCCGGCATCCCCGCCGCAACGCCCCCTGGACTCCCCCCAGCACCCTCGGCACCCTGGGGGGCTGTTTGAGGGGCCAAGACCGATTCGCCACGATTCGAGGCACCCACCGGGGGTGTCTGTTGGCCACCGGAACATCCGCTTAGCCAAAAGCTTATGAGCACAACGATTGTTCCGCACCACTTCGTCGCAACTCCCGCGTTCATCATTCCCTCAGCTCAAGTTTTGGACAACTTACCCGGGCGGGTGACCGATGCTTCCGTCGGCCGAGGCTCTTCGGCTTCAGACCGCGACTCGTTCCTTTTTTTCGCCGTCCACATCCTCCTTCAGTTCCCACTGCCGGCGAGGTACGGCACAGCGAAAATACTGTCGAGTGAGACAGAACGAGGCAGAATGAAAGAGCCTGTGGGCCAATCCGTTTGCCTCATTCAATGTCTTGATGATTTTACCGAGACTCCCGACTATTTATAACGTAATTTTGAAGAGGATTTTAAAGCGATGCTCCGCCCGAGGCAATCGGCGGAAAAAGTACGCTGGCTCCAGTTTCTTAAGCCTTCTACTAGGAGTCTCCGAGAGCAAGCTTCTCCCGTCACGCTTCGATCCGGTGTGCGTGTAAAGCGCTTACCGCAGGATTTTGGGCGACATTCAATACCTGTTCCGGCCTCCCGTGCGTTTAAGGGGCTTACTCGGCATGGATCCGCGGCTTTCAGGGGGCGTGCTCCTTGGGACAATCCTTTTGCCTTTAGCCGGTTAAAAACCGGTCCCACCGGGGTAACGGACTGATCTACGCGGGAGTGAGCCAGTTGGCATCGCAAACGGATGTATTAACCACCGTTTTTGGAAACTTAGTCTTGGTTAAGGAGCCCTAATTATCCGCCTTTCTAATTTCCCCCCTTTTGGCTGGTAGGTGTCCCGGCTTTGGGCATAGCCTAAACGGTTTTTTTATTCTGATTTGCCGCCGGGTTTTCGTCGGTTGCGTTGAAGAGGCTCCTTGCCGACAGAAATCTTTCCGCAAAGACATTTCCGGCGGATAGGCAACTTTATTCGCACCTCACCTACTTTTTGAAAAATCTGGGGTAAAACATCCAAAAGAATTTTCCAGGCCTAATCTTGTTAGTCACTTCGAGGGTTAGGATTTTCGTCACAGTTTGGCCCTCCGGGGCTTAGCCGTGGCCTATATTTGAATGAAATGCCTCTCTGCGGGTCCTGCGTTGGTGCTGCTACTTTGAGGCGTTACTTCGTGTGTCCTCTCGCAGAGCCAGGCCAAAGGTTTTCCATTTCTGCAATCCCAACAAAAGGAGGCAGCATGGGTAACGCCGGCTTTTTGGCCGCTGAGGCTCCCCCGACTTTAGATCGGGTCTTGGCACGAATTGACGAGATCTCCACCTTGCCTCAGGTGGCGTTGAACGTCATGGAAGTGGCCAATGACCCACGTTCCGGGGCCGCTGACTTGAAGGAAGTCATGGAGACGGATGCGGCTCTGAGTGCCCGCGTCCTGCGCTGCGTGAATTCATCGGCCTATGGGGCCCGGGAGCGGATCACCAACCTTCAGCAAGCCATCGCTTACTTGGGGCTGAAGCAAATCCGTAATTTGGCGATCACAGCCAGCGTAAGTGAGCTTTTTCGGGGGGCGGACGCGATCGGCAATTACTCGCGAAAGGGCCTCTGGCGGCACTGCGTGGCTGTGGGGCTTTGCGCACGGCTCCTGGCCATGCGGCGGAGGATTGATCAATTCGAGGATGTCTTTCTAGCCGGTTTGCTCCACGATATTGGCATCATCCTTGAAGACCAGCACGTGCATGGGCACTTCCGTCGGGTGCTGGCGGCCATGGAATCCGGCGGGACCTTTCCCGAAAACGAACGTCAGATTTTGGGATTTGACCACACCATCCTCGGCGGACGGATCGCCGAAAAATGGCGGTTTCCCGAGTCTGTCCGAACCGCTATCCGCTATCACCATAACCCCAGCGGCTACAAGGGACAGGATTTGACGACGCTTCACTGCGTGCAAGCGGCTAATGCGATCTGCACCCTGAAAGGTTACACGGCCGTCGGGGTAAAGCTGGCTGATTCCTTTCAAGAGGCCATTTTGGCACTGGCCCTAACCAGGGAGGACATCCTGGTTTTGGCTGAGGATCTCGACCAAGCGCTTGCCGAACATGCCTTGCTGTTCCAGATCTAGGAGCTAACCGATGGGGCATACGGCAAGTAGTTTTGAGGAACTGTATCTCGCCTTCGGAGCGCAAGTGCGGGACGGAGGGGCGGTTGCAGTCCCGCCCGAGCTTGTCGGCGAGGATCTCGGGGCATGGTTTTTTGCAAATCAGCGGGGCGAGTGTCTGGTTCTCGAATCTTTGGGCTGCGGGGCACCGGACCCCAAGCTTCGGGCCGTCGTGCCGAGCTTAGTTTCTTCGATCGCTTCCGCTTCTGAGAGCCGGAAGTTCCGTTATATTCCGCAAGTGCCGAACAATCCCGGTTGGAAGGCTCTGGTGGGCCGATTCCCTCAGGCCGAGGGGGCGATCTATTTCGGACTCTTAACGAAAGCACCCGCATTTGGTGGTTCGTCAGGAGGGTGCGAAAAGCTCGGCCAATCCGTGGCAGAAGGCTCCGTCGTTAGGCGTGCGATCTTTGCTGACGAGTCTGGATCGCAGGAAACCGGGCTTCCGATTGGGGAAGAAACCGGGGGCGACAGTCCGGCGATGTGGAAGTTCGTCGGGTTGCTCCTCCGCGCTCTTTGGGGTTGCCACACGCAAACCTCGCTCCTGCAAACTCGTCTTCGCCACATGAAGAACGAGCACGAGGTGCTCCGTGCTTCGCAAGCGGCAGCCATCAACGAGGCGATTGAAGAGCGGGACAAGCGCCTTCGCGAGCAAGAGACCCACATCGAGCAACTCCAGCGGGTGATGATGCTGGCGGCCGACGGGATTTTCATCGCCAACGAACAGGGCTTTCTGGAATCGTTCAACGAGCAAGCAAGGCGAATTTTCGGCTATAAGCCCGAGGAGGTACTTGGGAAAAGAATCTCGTTGATTTTCCCGGAGCTTCTTGCCCCCACCGCTGGGCCGGAAGCAACTCACACGGTGTTGAAATCCTTGGAAGGGGGGCTGCGTGAGGTTATCGGTCGCCGAAAAGATGGCGTCTCCATCCCAATCGAGCTTGGCGTTAGCCGCGTTTGGTTGGGGGATCGCTGGGTTTACACCGGCATTTTCCGCGACATTACCCAGCGAAAGCAGTCCGAGGAGACGCTTCGTCGATTGCATCTGCAAAACCAGATGATCCTGGATGCCGCTGGTGAAGGAATCGTGGGGCTCGACACCAGCAGGCGAATCGTCTTCGCCAACCCGGCTGCTGCAAAGATGTTGGGATGGCCAGTGGCCGAGCTTGTCGGTCGGTTTTGGCATGAAACCGTGCATCATACCTCAGAAAAAGGCGACCCGTTGCCGCGGGATGCTTGTGCGATGTGCGCGGGGCTTTTCGGCGATCAAAAGCTCATCTGTGGCCATCAAACTTTTTGGCGGCGCGATGGAAGTGCATTCCCGGCGGATTACACGGTCTCTTTGATGGTGGATCGTGGCCGCTGCACCGGTGCGGTGGTCACCTTCCGCGATGTCGGGGAAAAACTGCGACTAGAGGCACACCTACGTCAAGCCCAAAAGCTCGAATCGATTGGCCAGTTGGCCGTGGGGATTGCTCACGAGATCAATACCCCCACGCAGTACATCGGCGACAATCTCCGCTTTTTGCGGGAAGGATTCGAAGAACTCCAAGACTTGCTTAAAGAAACGGCTCAACTGGTTGAGATCTTCCCTCAGGATGGACCGAAGGGCTCGGCGGAAAAAAGCGATCTTGAGGCATTTGATTCGACCAAGATCCTCGACGAACTCGGAAATCTGAAGCGGGTAGTTCAGGCCACTGACCTCGATTACCTGCTTGAGGAAATCCCCCAGGCTATCCAGCAAGCTTTGGAAGGAGTGGAACGAGTTACGAAAATCGTTCGATCGATGAAGGAGTTTTCGCATCCGCATGCCGGGCAGAAACAACCTTTCGATCTGAATCGGGGCATTGAAAGCACCCTTACCGTGTCGCGAAACGAATGGAAATATGTGGCGGAGGTGGTGACCGATTTCGAACCGAATCTGCCCCTGGTGGTTTGCTTTCCGGATGACATCAATCAAATGATTCTTAACCTTGTGGTCAATGCGGCCCATGCAATTGGCGATAAGGTCAAGAAGAACCCGGGGCAGAAAGGGACGATTACCGTCAGCACCCGACGCGATGGGCCGATGGTGGAGATCCGCATTCAAGACACGGGGATGGGAATTCCGGAAAAAATTCAGTCCCGGATTTTCGAGCCGTTCTTCACCACCAAAGAGGTAGGACGGGGCACGGGCCAAGGGTTGGCCATCGTTCGATCCATTGTGGTGGATCGGCACGGGGGCACCATCGACTTCCAGACGCAAGAGGGGGTGAATACGACCTTTATTGTTCGTCTGCCTATCGAGCCATTGGGTAAGGCCCCAAGCGTAGGGACTCGATAATCTGGCGGAAAGGGACGGTGTGGCGATGAACTTGCGCATTTTGTTCGTCGACGACGAGCGATATGTGCTTGACGGTCTTCGGCGGATTCTCCGCCCATTCCGCCATCAATGGCAAGCCGATTTCGCCCTCGGCCCCTTGGAAGCTTTGGAGTTACTGGAAAAGGCTCGCGAAACCAATCCGCCGGATGTAGTGGTCAGTGATATGCGGATGCCGGTGATGGACGGAGCCCAGCTTTTGGCCGAGGTTCGGGCGCGTATACCGGGGTCGGTGCGATTGTTGCTTTCCGGCCAGTGTGAGCCGGGGGCCATCGGTCGCGGTGCCGAATTTGCCCATCAATTCCTCAGCAAACCGTGCGAAGCCGAGGTACTGAGGACGGCACTGGCCTGGGTGGGGGCGATTCGTCAGCGACTGCCCGGGGGGCGATTCCGCGAGTTTATCCACACCTTGCGGGCACTGCCTGTTTTGCCTGAGCATGCCGAATTCATTACCCCCTCAGGGGAAGAAGCTCGGCTAAGCGCGGAGGAAGTTGCCGCGACTTTGGCCAAAATCGCCCAGCAAGACGTCGGGTTTGCCACCAAAGTGATGCAACTGGCGAGCACGGGCTTTTTCGGACGGCATCTTCGGGCAATAACGCCGGCGGAAGCCATTGCGGCACTTGAGCTGAAAGAGGTCCGCAGGCTTGGGGTTGATGCGGAAAACCAAGGGAAGGTGGCCGAATCGCCCCTGCTTTTAGCTCTTTTGAGACAGATCAACTTGTATTCGGCGCAGCTTGCACGGGAGGTGGAAAGCGCAGCTCGCGAAGCGGGGCTGCCCGACTCTGTGTTGGCTCACGCTTACTGCGCCGGAATGTTCCGGGGTGTGGGCATCATTGTTTTGGCGATGTATGACCCGGAGGTTTACGGCCAAATCTTGGAGGCGGCTCTACGGGAGGCGAGACCTCGGCAAACGCTGCTTGCTCTGGAAGTGGAAGCATTCGGCGCGGATCACCCCACGGCGGGGGCGTATCTGCTTGCGCTCTGGGGAATTCCCGAAGCGGTTGTAGATGCGATCGTTGCCCATGCCGAGGTGTCACCATCGGTTTTGTGGCAAGCGAGCTCCTCCCATGCAAAAGAGCTCCATGAGTTTCTTCAGCGCGGCAGTCGGCGGTGCAGTTCGATATTTGATTATTTAGCCCAGTGCATGAGCACAAGTTCATCCGGTGAGAGGGGTGATCGATTTAATTGAATCTGACCCGGCGGGTGTGAAGCGGTCCGTCTGATACGCAAATGGGCCTTTCGGTAGCAATTCCCGACATAGCGAAGCGTGCGGGACCCATTGTGTGCCGATCGTCGTGGCGGGACCCTGAACCACCGTGCGTGAGGGAGCGTGTTTCTTGCTGCATCGATAGCATCAGGAGTAAACCAACGACCGCCTGCCTAAGGGAGTATGAGTGTGGCCAAGGGTCGCAAAACCGTCTTCGCACTGGGCTTCGGGGTAATGGGAGAATGGGATGTCGCCGAGTAACGGGCTGATGGGATGTCGCCGAACGATCTTGGCCGAGCGGTGGCGTTCTGAGATTCTCGGTATTTGAGGTTAAACCATGTCGGAACGAATTCTTTTGGTTGACGACGAACTAAACGTGCTGGAGGGATACCGCCGAAATCTCCGCAAGCAGTTCGACTTGGAAACGGCACTTGGGGGGGAAGAGGCTTTAGAGGCCATCAAAGAAGGTGGTCCATTTGCGGTAGTAGTCGCCGACATGCGGATGCCCGGCATGAACGGTATTGAGCTTCTTAAGCACGTCAAAGCGATGGCTCCGCAAACGGTTCGCATGATTCTGACCGGCAACGCGGATCAAAAAACCGCGATGGATGCGATCAACGAGGGGCACATCTTCCGCTTCCTCACAAAGCCCTGTCCGCCGGAGGTGCTGGCGAAGAATCTGCAAGCTGGAATCGAACAGTACCGGCTCATCACGGCCGAAAAGGAGCTGTTGTCAAAAACCCTCAGCGGCAGCCTGAAGGTTATTGCCGATGTCTTGGGGCTGGTAAATCCCACGGCCTTTGGCCGCGCCGGGCGCATCCAGCGCTTGGCTCGGGAGTTGGCCGCGCAACTCCAGGTACAGAATGCTTGGCAGATTGAGCTGGCTGCTATGCTCTCACAAATCGGCTATGTTGCCGTACCGGAAAGCACCTTGTTGAAATCGCTGCGAGGAGAGGAATTAAGCCGAGCCGAGCGCGAGGCGATTCATTCAACCTCCGGCGTAGCTTACGACTTGTTGCGGCGGATTCCCCGGATGGAGGAGGTCGCAAGGATCATCCGGTACCAAGACAAGCATTTTGACGGCGGGGGTGTGCCGCCGGGGCCTCCGCTGGGTGGGGATCTACCGCTGGGGAGCCGGATCCTTAAAGTGGCTGCCGACTTCGATGCGCTGCTTTCAGCCAATCGCTCGGAGGACATTGCGCTTGCGGAAATGACCGACCGTGTCGGCTGGTATGATCCGGCTGTTCTGGACGCCTTACGCCACCTGCTGGCCATCCAAGAGGTGTTCGTCATTCGTCGGGTGGGAGTGGCGGGTTTGGTGGATGGGGCGATTCTTGCCGAAGATGTGCGATCGATCCACGGGACTCTCCTTTGCGCTAAAGGGCAGGAAGTTACCCCGGCGATGCGGGCACGCTTGGCTTCGTACTTAGTTAATGTGGGGGTTCAAACCCCCATCAAAGTCTTCGTTAGGGCCTCCGATGAGGGGTGCGAGGAGCCGAACGTTGTCGCCACGACTCGAGGCACTCAGTATTGAATTCACTCATTTTGAAGATGGTTTTCAAAAAGGGTCCAGGCTCAGAAGTTGCCTCAACTTTGGAGTATGAATTCACCATGTGATGCTTCCTCGGCGTGCACAAATTTGCATGGCCGCCATTGGAGAAATACACCTTCAAGCGGGAAGTGAATTATTCAATCGAAAATTTTCGGGAATTGAGCGTGCGAATTGCGCCGGGCAGTTGGGAAATTTCATGCATCGCGTAGGTTTGGGTTTCGGCCATCGACCGATGTGGCCGCGAGAGAATGCAGCCGCTCCGGCAACCTCCGAAAAAGCTGGTGTTGGTAGATTTCGGCCGCGATCGGACATAGTGTGCCAAGGACCTATGATGCCAAGGGGCCAATGAATAAGTGGACCTGCTCAACGGTAAACCAATTTTCCGGTTGTTATTCCCGGTTGATGGGATAAGCGATGTTACGGTACGAGGGTCTTTTGTTTTGACTTTTGTTGTGAAACGCTGTTCACAGTCATGTTGAAGGTCATCCGCCCATTAATCCCGCACAAACCTCCCGAGGCCGAAGGCGAACTTGCCGGTCGGCAAAAGCCCGAACGGAGGGTTGAATTGGGCCAGCTTCTCATCCTAGCCGCGGCATTAGGCCCGCCGGTGGTCGCGGTGATACTTCTTTCACTCCACTTCTGGTGGGCTCTGAGGGGGGTTATTGCAGGAATAATGAGCTTAGGCTTTAGCTTTATTTTGGGGGGAATTCTCGGTTCGGCGCTTTGGCGATATCGGGTCCAAACTCATCAAAAGCTCGAGGAACAAAGCGCGAAACTCCAAGATTTCGAGAAGTTTTACCAGGAAACAACGTCGCGATTGAAGGACAGTGAAGTCGAGCGTTCCCAAGTTGCTACGCAATTAGAGGATCTGAAAAGACATTTAGCGGATGAGCGCGAGCTTCGCGAGCAGGTTCAAAAGGAGCTAAAGCAAGTTCAGGCCCGACACCGGTCGCTTTTGGAGGCTCTGCCCGGCATCGTGATGGAAGTGGATAATAATCGTGTGTACACCTGGGCAAATGATGGCGGCAAACGCTTCTTTGGCCCAGATTGCATTGGCCGCGAGGCCGCGGAGTATTTCGTCGGGCGGCAACGAACTTACGACATCGTGCAGACGCTTTTCGAAGGGGATACTTCTACCGTTTATGGGGAGAGCCTTCAGCAGCGCTGCGATGGTAAGGCCCGCCTGCTTGCATGGCAGTGCCGAGCACTTCGAGATGAAAACGGACAAGTAATCGGGGCTATTAGCTTCGCCCAAGACATTACCGAAATGCGCGAGACGGAAATCCGGCTTCGCGAAAGCGAAGAATGCTTGCGAAAAATGGCTACTGCCGCCCAGGATGCGATCATCATGATCGACGGAGGCGGTACGATAGTTTTTTGGAACCCTGCTGCCGAACGAATCTTCGGCTATACCCCGGCGGAGGCAATTGGCCGCGATGCTCACGAATTGTTGTGTCCTCCTGAATTGCTTCCTGCGTTCGAAAAAGGCTTCGAATATTTTTGTCAAACCGGCCGTGGTGCCGCCGTAGGACGTACCTTGGAACTCGAAGCCCTCCACAAGGATGGCCGGCGGATTCCGATCGAGCTTTCCCTCGCTTCCTTCGAACAGTGTGGACAATGGCATGCGGTAGCGGTCATTCGTGATCTTGCCGAACGCAAGAAAGCGGAAAGGGCCTTGCGCGAAAGTGAAGAACGTTATCGGATTATCACCGAATCGGTGAAAGACATCATTTGGAGCCTGGACCTCGAGCTACGATTCACCTATGTCAACTCTGCAGTCGAAGCGCTTTTGGGTTATCGGCCGGAGGAATTGTTGGGGCAATCGGCGGAAATGATCCTTTCGCCGGAATCGACGGCCCTCGCCTGGGCAAAACTGAAAGAAACTCTGCCGCGCGTTTTGGCCGGGGACCGCCCCGTCGAATCGTTCGAGCTTGAGCACCGTACCAAATCGGGGGAAAGTCGGTGGTTCCAAATCCGCGCCTCCTTCCTTTTGGATGAGATGGGTCAACCGGTGGGTATCCTGGGGATTGCGCGGGATACAACGGAACGCCGGCTCGGCGAGCAAGAGCGTGAACGGCATCTGCGGGAGCAAAAGCTGATCAATCATTTGCTCGGTCTTTCGCTCGAAGAGGGACCGCTTCCAGAGCAGCTCAAGCGGGTCATTAACGCGCTGGTTCAAAGTGGTCTCCTCCCTCCCGGAGCGATGGTTTCGATATTCTTGACTGATGGGGAGGACGGAAACCGCCTGCGACTGGAGACCTTTGTCAACCGGGCGGACGATGGCGGGGGATGCATGGAAATTTTGCTTGGCGAGTGCAATTGCGGACGGGCTGCCCAAGAAAGGCGTCCCATTATCAGCACCGGGCTCAACACTCCGTACTTGCAGCTCCTGGGGCAAAGGCTGACACAAGGCGTCGGCGACATTTGGCAGTTTTCCATCCCCTTGATGGACGGAGCCGGCAAGCCTTGGGGAGTTTTGTGCCTGGCCTGCGAGTTGCCGCAAACCGAAGTGGAAAGCGTTAAAAACTGGGTGCTCACAGTCGCCGATCTTCTGGCCAATTTGATCAAGCGGAAAACACTGGAAAGGCAGTTGGCCAAGCAAACTCAGGTGCTCTCGTATCGAGTTCGGGAGCTTGGGGCGCTCTACGAGGTGGGGCAATTGGTCAGCAGTGCCTGGAACTCACCGAACGAGATCGCCCCGAAAATTCTCGAAGTAGTCGCGGGAGCCTGCCGGTTTCCCGAATTAGTCGGAGCAAGGTTACTGCTTTATGGCTCAGTTGTAGCCGAGCGGAATTACCAGGAGACCGTTTGGAAAATGGCATCCCCCGTGATGCTGGGCAATCACCTCATTGGAGCCCTTGAGGTGTGCTATGTGAGCGAACCGCCGGTGAACGAAAGTACCTTAAAATCGTTCATCCGCGAGGAACAGCAACTTCTAGATAGTGTGGCTGATCGCCTGGGAAGTCTGATAAAGTATAAACAAGCGGAAGCCGAGATCCGAAAGCTCAAACAGCAACTCGAGTTCATTCTCGGGGCCACAAGCACCGGCCTTGTAATCGCCGACCACAAGGGTCAGCTTCTGTACGTGGATCCGCGATCGGAAAAAATTTACGGCCCCTACGCAGGACGCAGCTGCTGCCAATATTTTTGGGGCAATGATCCGCCCCAGGGGCGATGTGTTTTCAGCGAGGCCTTACACTCGGGCAAAACGGCTATTGCCGAGGAAGTGCTGCCAAAAGAACAAAACCGGGTCGTTCAAATTACGGCTTCTCCGTTTGCGGACGAAAAAGGTTGTTGGTTTGTGGCGGCGGTGATTGCCGACATCACTCGCATCAAACAGCTCGAAGAGGAATGTGCGCGGGCTCAACGCCTGGAAGGTTTGGGACGTTTGGCCGGCGGTGTCGCCCATGAACTGAATACTCCTATCCAGTTTGTTAACGACAATCTTAACTTCTTGCGAAACAATATCGACGAGTTGAGCGCCCTGCTCGAACGCCTCGAGGAGATGGTAAATCTTGGCGTGGGCGACGCGGATCTTACCGCGTTCCAGAAGCTTGCCGCGGAAGCGAGCACGGCTTTAGAAAAAAGCGAGTGGGAATATCTAAGATCGGAAATTCCTCGCGCCTTGATCGAGACCGAGCAAGGGGTGGCCCGAATCGCCGGGATTGTTCAGGCCATGAGGCAGTTTGCCGAATCGCGATCCGGTGGCTGCGAATGGGTTGATCTGAATCGGCTTATTGAGGCGACACTGACCTTGTGCCGCTCCCGATGGGAACCGGTGGCAACACTGGTGACGGAGTTCGAGGACGACCTCCCCAAAATTTGTGCCAGTGGCTGCGAAATCAATCAAGCCCTTTTCGAGATTATTTTTAATGCTGCCGAAGCAGTCGCCGAAGGGCCAAGCGAGGGGGAGGGCCAGAAAGGCATCATCCGGATTGAGACCCGCTCGGTGGAAAATGGCGTAGAAATCGTGGTGGCGGACAATGGCCCGGGAATCCCCCTGGAAATCCAATCCAAAATCTTCGATCCTTTCTTCACCACTAAGGGACTCAAACACGTGGGGAAGGGATTGACTTTGGCGGATTCGATCGTTCGCAGTCATGGGGGCTTCATCCGCTGCGAAAGTCGGGTGGGGCAAGGGAGTACATTCCGGATTTTCTTGCCGCAAAAACTGGCGGTCCACCACCGTCCTGAGGAGGAGCCGTCGTACGATGCCGCAACGAGTGCTGCTTGTGGATGATGATGAGAACCTTCTTCGGGGGCTGGCTCGAGCCTTGCGTCACCAGCCGTATCATCTGTACACTGCACGGTCGGCGGACGAGGCCATGCTCATTTTGAAAAGCCGACCAATTGACTTGGTCCTTGCCGACCATTGGATGCCCGGGATGAACGGCACGGAGCTCCTCACTTGGGTCGCAAAGCACTTACCGCACGTCAAGCGGTTTCTTATCACCGGCGCTCCCACGGTCCAAGCGGCGATATCGGCCATTAACGACGCCGGAGTCGAGCGACTGTTCACCAAGCCCTGCGACCCGGTGGAGCTTGCCTTTGCCATTCACAAAGCCCTGGAAATGGCGGATAAAGCCGACTCGGTTCGGCAGGTGCCTAAGGAGGCTCCGTAGGCACATATTCTTTGGAGGCTTTACCGCTCGGCGCTTTGGCAAACACATTTGTGCTACGCACTTAAAGATATTGCGGGCTGGGAGCACAAACCGGTGGGGTCGCTTTCCGCCGGGGTGGTCTGGGCATCCGCCGATTTCTAAACGAGCGAGGGGATTGGAGGCTCTCGGCTTCTTTCAATCGGCCGACTTTCTTCGCAAACATGGGTGTCCCATGGCCCGTCGCGGCTGCCCCGGCCGTAATCGGCGGTGGGACTTCGGCGCAAAAAAGAACCCCTCTGTTCGAGGGATTCTGCCGAGGGGTTTCGCCGAAAGGCTCACAGGCGGCAGTTGATCACCTTTGTGGATTTTTTCTCCGTCCGGGGAGCAAACTCACCAAGCGGCCTTAGCGGATTTTTGGTCGAGTGGATCAACGGACTTGCCAACACCCTGCTTACGGCGGGGCCTTAACGGTTGATATCCAGACCGAAAGTCACGCCATGGATGAACGCATAACCGTCGGCATTGCGGCTAAGGTCGATGCCCATTCGGGGCACCTCGTAATTGATACTGGTGGTGGCCCGAGCAATGTTGTCCACCCAAATCCCGGTCCAGCCGACACGAGCCGAAATCGCGCGAGTGATTTGATACGATGCGCCGATCCGGGTTTCAATTACCGGGCTGAATTCATCCTCGAAAGCCGAACTGGCAAAGTAGCTCGGACCCATGTTGCTGATTTGATATTGAACGAGCGTATCGGGCGTCAGGTTAAAGCCGAAGAAACCATTCTGATGGAAATTCTGTCGATTGAATCCGAAAAGGAACCGGCCTTCGGTTGACCAAGTCCAATTCCCGAACTTCCGGAACCAGCGGCCCCCGAGTTGCGGCCCAATGATGTGGTTTTCGGAGGTATGCTTCCAACTGGTCTCGTCCAACGTTCCCCCTTGAGCAACCACCCAGATTTGTTCGTCGAATTCCAGGTAGCGGGCCCCGGCGAGCACCTCGAAAAAACCCCCCCAGTGATTCGGGTGTAATCGGTAAACGTAGCTGAGCTCGAAATTCTGCACCTCCACCCGGTTCTTAAAATTGACGGTGTCGAACCGGACAGGCAGGTTTTCAATCCGCGTAAGCAAGGTATCGATGGGACCTTGGAGGTGGTATCTCGGGGGTGACGGGCCGAAGGGCGGGTCGTTGAAGACGATGCTCACCCCGTGGGCCGTGTGCCGCGTGGTTTCCGGATTGAGTCGGAAAGCACTGAAATACCAACCGGAATGCCGAGTCATGAAGCCCAGGTCAAACCGATGACCACCTGTCGTGTCCCCTTTAATGAAAGAATTGGTCATCGTGTTGGTCTCGACGGCTTGGATGGTTTCCGAAAGATAAACCAGCCGTGTGGCACCCTCCAAACCGATTGCGGCCCGGCCCGGCTTCGGAATCGCCCACACTAAACCCTCATAGGCGAAGAAGAATCCCTCGTTCGCCCGAGGGGCACTTCCGAAGAAGCTCAAATCTCGGGGGGCAAACCACTGCATATCCTCGATGTCGCTTGCCGCCGCCGGACCGAGGCACCCAAGAACTACCACTGCCAGCAGACATACTCTGTAGCTAATGCCTGACATGATTGACCTGCGTCCTCGCTCTAGCTTGCGTGGGACTTGTTCCCTGGGGGTATGATCCGGGCACCCGACTCTCCGCCGCCCCCTGACCCCCTGGGTTCCGAAACTATCCGTCCGTGACGATAGTATCGGAAAAGCTGCCCGAAACAGTTGAACAAGAAAGGCAAAGTCAACTAAAGGTAAGCTAAAATCCCGTTTTTTCGATAATATGCGTTAAAAGCGAAGTATGGTCAGAAAAGCGGGAATGGACAGGCTAAGTAGACTGAAGATTTTGAGAAAAGCTTGCGCGCTCAACCTGGGTTCTTTGTTGTGAACTTCCAGAAGTTGTGAACTTCCGGAATATGACTTCCGACGCTAACACGCGACGCAATTCCCGTCGGCGGGATCCGCAAAAGGCGGTACTCCACTCCTCTCAGCAGCTTGCTGTGTGCCGATCAAATACCACAAGTGCCGATCAAATAGCGGCAAGTCTTGCCGAAATACCAAAACGCGCTGAAACACCCAAAAAGCTGAGATGTTCAGAAAAAAAGGTGAAATGCTCAGAAAATGGGCGGACCCCGGCTTCGGGGATCGAGAATTGCTCTGAGCTGATGGCACGAAATTCCACTCGTCCTATTCCTTGTCCGTTGGACCAGCGAGCGTGTGGACCTTGTCTCGTCGCGGAGAGCAAACGGTAGCCGCACGCGGTTGGACCAGCGAGCGTGTGGACCTTGTGCAGTGAATTTGTTGTGGCTGTGCTGTGCGATCGTCGGAACAAAAGGAGGGCGGACCTCTTGAGCAACCGCGGGAATTGGGGCCGTCAATCTTTTAGGAAACGTTTATCTTTTGGGAATAGGGAACGTCTATCTTTTGGGAAATAGAACAATGGAAAGTTGTTTACCCGGAAATCGCGCGACAGAACTTACCCATTCACCCGGGGCCTAACCAACCTCCTTGCCAGGGATCTTGATCATTCAGTTGGGGCAGCCGGCCCCGGCGGGGATTCGACGGGAATATCGGCCTCCTCGGCCTCCTCGGGCTTTTCCTGCCGTTCTCGCCACGGTTTGCCGTTTCGATAGCTTTCGAGCTCTTGCAGGAGCTGTTCTTTTTCGGATCCAGTGGCCAATTCCACGGCTTTTTCCGCCCAGCGGATCGCCGACTCAAAATCACCTAATTCGGCATAACATGCCGCCAACGTACTGACGGCGTAGGCGGCCTTGAATTCGGTCAATTCGCAAGCTTTTTGGGCCAGCGGGAGTGCCCGTTTTCCGTCCCGAAGATGCTCGTCCGGCGAGGTGGCCAAAACCCAAGCAAAATTATTCAAAACAGTGGCATTATCGGGAGCCAATTCCACGGCCTTTTCAAAATCCGCGATTGCCTCTGCATGTTTACCGATGCTCAAATAGGCATCGGCCCTTGCGCTCAGGGCGACACCGTTTTCCGGCTCCGACTCGAGAAATCGGCTCAACTGCTCGATCGCTGCCCGGGGTCTGCCCGCTGCCAATTCCAAAAGACCCAGTTGCAGAAGGACGAGGGGATTGTCCACCCCCCGACCACGAAGTCGGCGAAGTTCCCGCACCGCTTCGCCGAGTCGGCCCTCTCTAATTAGCACCATGGCCTTGAGCCGCATGGCAATGGGCAAATCGGGCTGTAATTCCAGTGCCCGATCGAGATCGGTCAGGGCCTTTGCCAGTTCCTTCAGCTCGATAAACACACTTGCCCGCAGCACTAGAATGGCCGGGTTATCCGGTTGCAACTTGAGGGCTTGATCCAGACGCTCAAGCGCTTCTTGAAAATTGGTTTGGAGGCCCAAAATCCTGGCTTGTTCTAATAGCGGCGCCAAAGCCTGCGGTTGCAGCTCGTGAACTTTTTCTAAGACTTTAAGGGCCTCGTCATACCGCTTCATCTCGGCCAGGATGATCCCACGGAGCTGAAGTGTTAGGGGATGGTCCGGCTCCAGCTCGAGTGCCTTGTCCAGATCGGCAAGGGCCTTTTCCTCCTCCTGCAAATCGGCGTACAAAGCTCCCCGCAGCCGATAAGCCATCGTTAACTTTGGATTAGCCTCGATAGCAGCATTTAGATCTTTGAGCTTATCCTGGGGACCGGACTGAAGACTTGCACGAAGCAGGTACGCCTCGGCTCGCAAGGTGGGCTCTTCGACACTCGTGTCGATGGCCCGATCTAGCGCAAGGCGCGCCACGCGGGGATTTCCACCCGGCAACAGATTCAAGCGAGCCACCTGGAACCAGGCGCGAGCATGGTTCGGGTCAAGCTCCAGCCCCTTTTGCAAGTCCTCCAAAGCAAGGCGACGCACCTTGGGCCAATCCGGGTCATCGGTGGAAAGGCGTTCCTCGGCATACTGCAGACCGCGTTGAATTCGTGTGGCAGCCAAGAGCGACCGGGCGAATTGTTCGTTGTCGAGATCGAGCCCCTTGGCCAGGGCACTTTCGCACAGGCGGATCACCTCCCCCAAATCACCTAAGGTGCGGGACTTGATTTTGATTTGTAAGGCGCGATCCAGATCAGCCTGCCCCTCCGTTTGAGCGGCCAGGTTCCCTGCCCACGCTGCTATCACCAGCCAAATTACCGTAGTGGCGACGTAGCTCATCGCTATGCTCCTCCCGACATCAAGAAGCGAGCACGCCGGGTTGATTCCGAAGCCACAACCCCAGCGCTCGCGGCTTCTTTTTTCGAGACTTTCTTATAAATAAATTGGCTCTTTTGGTTCCTTCTGCAAAAATCTTATCTCGGATGGGGCGCTTGTTTTCAACAATCAGCGTGATCATCAGCCTCGGCGATTCGTGGTAACCGCGCGCTTTTTGCCAGGTGGAATTCGTGCGTGTGATATCCCGGCTTAATTCGATGGTCAGAAGCCCGCGATCCAGTTTCTCCATGTAATCTGACTTCCCCAAACTTCTGATACAGAGATTCTCATCGTCTCGGAGATTCTCAAAACCTCGTAGTCCAGAAGTCCCCGCAGATTATAGTGATGCGAAATCTCGTTAACGATGTGAAATCTGGGTTGGACCAAAATTTCTCTTGCTTTGGATCCTTGATCATTTTGATGCCGACCGCGAGCCGTTTTCCTCGTCCGATGTCCTTTTATCTGACAGAGCTCAATCGCTTGAGATCTAAACGACCTTAATATTTTGGATGGAAGCTCATTCTGATGCCGCGCGGTTTTCGTCGCTACCCGCGGGGAGCAACCGACGCTTTTTTCCCGTCGGCCCCGTCGGCTTTTGCTTCCGGGGTTGCTCCGGCCGGCTGAGGGGGGGTGCCGGAGGCCCCTCCGGTGCGCGCGGTTCAGCGGGCACCATTTCCGCGGCCGGTGGCTCCGCCGGTGTTTCTTCAGGCTCGGGGGGTAAGCCACAATCGATCAGCATATAACCGGCCCAAAAGAAAGGATGACTTGCCTTCAGCCCGCTCGGACTTGCGGTTCGGCTCACCCGCGGTTCTTGCTCGACAACCAGCGGCCAACTCTGAGCCAAAAGCACGGCCCGTTGCCAAGCTTCGGCGGCGGTTGTATGGGGCAATTCCTGAACAAACTCCCGCACCAAATCCATGCAGGTGCGGCCCCCGGTCCGCCACCGGCTGAGCAATAGCGTCCGCGTCCCGGAGGACATCAGCCCGGTCACCGCCACAAAAATCTCCCCCCCAAGCGGTCCTGTTCCCGAGCGCCGCAAGCCCGCCTCAACGGGCGTATGAAAGCCGGGGAGCACGAGGACATCCGGTCCGCCCCAAGGCAGTTCCAGCCAATCCGCGACGCTATTGCCAGGGCCGCGCCCGAAAGCTTGAATCGGTACCCAACCCAGCGGCTGATTTTCCTCGATTCCCAAGTCGTCCCAAACCAGCAATTGATCGACCACCGACACAAGCGCGTTGCTCGGGGCGGTGGGAGCCTGAAGGAGTGGTTCGCTATTTGCGGTCACGCGGTTCCATAGCTGATATGCCTGCTCGGCCGTGGCGGAATCTTCCTGAGGATGGAGTTTGCCGAGTGCCACCAACGTCTTGGGAGCGACTTTCCGCCCCCCCATTGTCGGCGTGGCCAAAGAGGCGGTGGGAACGTAGCGGATTCGCACCCGAGCCAAGAGCGGCTCAAGTTGCCCGGAACGATTGACGGTCAAAAGTTCGAAAGGCACATACCAACCCACTCCATCGGGAACCACGACCAACTCCGGAAAATTGGCGGCTAGATCTGCCCGCGAGCCTTCCACCAAAACCTGGAGCACGGCCGCGGCCTCCGTTTTCCATTGCTCGCTGGATAGCTCCCGCGTCGACATCTCGCGGTTAGCTTCATACTGGCCCAGGGCTCTAAGTAGGGCCGCCAACCGGCGCATGAGGGCTTCCGGTGATTTCACCTGCCAATGGTCGTATTGCTCGCGGTTGATCAAGAACGCATATAAATCTCGGCCTACGGCGAATAGCACAAGCAACGCATGTCCCTCGGGGAGGCCTTCCCGAATTTCTTTCAGCGATTTCGCAGGGGGGAAGACCATATCCGCGGGCTGGCGGCGCAAAGCCATCTCGCGCAAAATCACCTCCTGCCGCCGCGAGATAGCCATCCATTGATTGAGCCGCTCCGAAAGCTCGCGCAGTTGTGGACCATCAGTGGGAGCCAGTTTTGCCGCGCGTAAGCTCGCCTGGAATTCCCGCGATTTTTGCATTAAGGCGACATATTCGGGCCATTGCGATAGGAGATCTTTCCGCTGAAGGATAGCCTCCGGCGAAAGCCGTTCCTCGGGTGCTTCGAGGACCCACCGGAGGTTCAGAATTCGCCCTCCCCAGGGGAGCACGCTCCAGAATCGGTGCCGACGGGCGCGATCGGCGATCTCGACGGCAAGCTCGAATTCATTCCGCGCCAGCGCCACGAGAAACCAGTTTTCATAAGATTCGCTGTGTGGTATGGAGAGGATCGACAAAGACTCCAACGGCTGAAAGATCCAATCGCTCGGTTGCGGGTCCCTCAAAAGTTTCGTGTAAAGCTCCATGGCACTTCGCGGCGTGATTGGGCCGCGATTGGTGATTTGTCCGCTGGTGAAGCGCTGATCGACTTGCCGGATTTGAAACAACCACACCGAGCCGCGCCGCATGAATTCCAGCACCCGGGCCATTAGGGCATCCCCCTGGGGAATTTGCCCCCGTTGATACGCGGCCAGCGCCTGAAGGAAACGCACTTGGTTGGCCCAGCGCCCCTCGCCCATCTCGCGCCTTCCCAAGAGTGTATCCGCCTCTTCGAGCACCCCCAAAGCCTGCTCGCTTTGCCGGCTCACAAGCAGTTGCTCCGCAGTTGCTGCAAGGAGCGAAACTCGCAGTAGCCGAAAATCTTTGGCTTGGGCCCACGATGCGGCCGGACCCAGCAGGGGAAGCACCCCAGCTCGCTTGGCCAAAAGATGCGTAAGCGCCGCGTACCGAAACGCTTCCTCCAAAACACCGCCATCCTCGAAGTAAAACGCGGAAATGCTGGCTTCGTGGAAGAGATTGGCCGCAGTATCGAAGTCCCCCCGTGCCAGGGCTAATCGGCCCAATTCTAAAAGCGCGGTTGCGGTGAGCGGATGGTCATATTGGCCAACGACCAATAGCCCCCGGTGCAATAGGGGAAGAGCTTCCGTCGTTTTTCCGCCTGACATTAGGGCTAAGGCGTATTGAATATCGACCCAGGACTGCGACCAATGGTTCGGCGGGCACGGACTGCGCGATAAAACGGCGATGAGTTCCGTGGTCAGGGGATCGTGTTCCGCCAAAGGACCGAGGAGCTCCGCCCGACGGCGAATCGCCAAGGTGGTGCAGCGGACAATCTCCTGCACACACACCGGTAGTAGCACGGGCCATTGGACCACGCCCCCTTGCCGGATGGCATCGAGGTTATCGAGCCGACCTTGACCGACAAGCATCTCGCGCGGGAAATGCCCCGGTGGGGATCGCCGCGTCCCGGGCCCCCAAGGCACCTGCCGATACACCTGCGATTGAGCGGGGCCGATGGTCGCCGGGAATTGAACCCGCATCAACCAGTCGGGATAGGCGAGATAAAGCTGAAGGGCCGCCGTGTAGTGGCTTAAAGCCTCGTCGAGCAATCCTAAGGCGTAGTAGCACTCGCCGACCATCGTGTGATAGCAGATCGAATCGATCCAGCGAACCTGCGGCGTCTTAATCCCGCCACGCAATTCGTCCTCAAAGGCTTTGAGGGCGGTGCGAAATTCCCCGTCGTAATATGCTTCGAAAACCGCGAAATATCGGGCGGTGGGAGTGCTGCGAGGGACAAGCTTTTCTTGAGCCCCGGCTATTCTCCCCCAGCCGAGTACGAACCCCAAAATTACCACAAATATCCAGCACGCCTTTTTTGAAGCGAGTAGCTCTAAGCCGCAAGCCATCTTGGATCCTCGCCCCCGTAAATCTCGCGGCCAAAACTTCCCTACTGTCGATAGCCCAAAGCTTAGAGGAGAAGCCAATGACTTTTTTGTGCCCACTTGGTGTTTCATGCTTTCTCAACCTTTCGGACTGATCGTTCATCTGCCCCCAAGTTCCCCGCAGGACCCGGCAATCGAATACCCCAAAACACCGGAAGCTTCTTGCCAATAGTGCGTCCCGAAATGAGGCCCGCGCCGACGGCCGGTCAACCAATCGTCCGGTTCCCCTCAAGCAACGAGCAATCTACTACGCCATTAGTTGGTCGATGACCGGGCCTTCCGATTTTGTTCCGGAAAGTTCATCCAGTTTCGGCCCGAATGCGTCTAAATTTTTTATTCTTTTGATGGAGCAATCCCGGATACTTTTCAAGAAGCGATTCCGCGATTAGTCACACCGGGCATGTCCACTTCTACTGTTTTGGCTCTTTTTCTACGTAATTCTGGGTTCCAATCTGGGTTCTGGGTTCCGGCCGATAAAATTTGTGTTCAATTTCCGAGCAAAAAGATTGGGAAACCGCAGCGGCCCAATGCCGGATGTGCCTCGAGGATGGCGCCTCGGTCGATCCGGAAAAATCCGCAAAGGCCGCTAAACCTCATTCTACCCAATAAATGCCCAATCGCAGTAACAGGCTGCCGAAGAACTCGGGAAGTAGTCTCGGGAACTGGTTGCCCGGAGAAATAGGAGGATTAGGCGGCGTGTAATAAGACCCAGGCGGAAGGCGCTCGCTAATTGTATGATTGTCCCATTATTTAATGACCGCAAAACGTCGTTCTGACCGATCGGCTCATCGTGTACGGAGAGTCTTTGGGGGCAAGAGCCAAGGCAAGAATAAAGAAAGGCAAGAATAGATAGAGAGCAGACTCTTTGGGGGATACAAATAAAATCCGGCGTCGTTTTTTTGAGGCCTTACCCGGGTGGGCCAATGGGCAGCGGTGATCCAGCGGAATTGCGGGTTATTTGCAAACGGTTTCGCAGGATGGGCTTTCTGAAGGCTTGCGGCGGAGAATACGCCGTCTTCGCAATTCCCAAGTTTGTGCTTCACTTTCGGCGCGCGAGGCTCAAGATCCCCCGGATTATCAATGTTCCCGGCCGTGTCCTTAGGTATTCTTTTTCTTTTTTAGAAGGAGTTCGGGCTCAGGACGACTCCTCTCGCAGAAAGCAAGACCGCACTTCCGGCTACTACCTAGGTAGTGTGGCAGCCACGACTCCTCCCACGGGGAGCAAGTT